>JGI24891J29808_1000130_pt1 | contig 94400 bp, 67 predicted proteins | sample FreactcultuFSWF8_FD_29808 | JGI IMG/M metagenome (IMG submission 29808)
ACCCCTTCGGCTCTGCTGATATAGGCTCGCCCAGCCTTTCCGGCTTGAGCGGCCTGGGAGCTTTCGGCGGCCATCCTGGCCAGAGTCGTGGCGGGAGCCGACTTGGTTCTCTTTTCCCCAACAGTGTGCAAGAGCAAATGCGACCTGAGCATGGCCGTCAAGACGAGGACGACGCCGGATCTGGAGAGTTTGCGACTCAAGCTCGCGATACTTCTAGTCCTTTCAGACGCACTGCAGATCTTACCGGTGCCTCCTTTGACCAAGACCGCAACGTCGAGACGTCTCAGCAAGAGCCCATCGGCCAGCGCGCTGCCCAGCCCGCTACATCTATGCAAGCTCAAGCTGTCAGCAGCTCCGCATCCAACCAACCACCCCCAGCCCAACAGAAGACCATGGTTATGCCCGACCGTATGAGGTGGATTTACCGTGATCCTCAGGGAGTCACTCAAGGCCCTTGGTCAGGCCTGGAGATGCATGACTGGTACAAGGCCGGCTTCTTTTCACCCGAGCTGCTTGTTAAGAAGTTTGAAGATCTCGAGTATGAGCCCCTGGCCCAACTTATCCGTAGAATTGGTAACTCTCGCGAGCCTTTCCTTGTCCCTCAGATTGGGATTCCGCACGGCGTCCCCGCTGTTCCGCAGCCTCCAGCCAACTGGGCCAGTAACCCACTGTCTTCTGGCGGAGCTCAGCCTCCATTCGCCAACAGCTTCCCCAGCTTTGGAACTACCCTCACTGCAGACCAGCAGAATGCCTTGGAACGCCGCAAACAGGAAGAGCAGTACTTGATGGCTCGCCAAAAGGAACATCTTGCTCAGCAGCAATTCGCACAACGCTTCCAAGCACAGACCGGTCATGTGCTGTTCCCTCAATTGCACCCTCAATCCAGTGTCCAGAGCTTGCACGGCCAAAACAGCTTTGGCAGCCTCACCTCGCCTGCTCCGTTCCAATCCACTCCGCTTCAAAGCACTTTCGGCAGTGGCAGCGCCAGTGGTAGCTCCCACGTGCCTGGGTTCTTCGACAACTCATTCAGATCCTCTGGATCGCTCGGTGGCCTTGGAGCTGTTGGTGCTGGTGTAGACGCACTTGGCAACATTAGGGAAGAAGATGTGTCAGGCATGGTCAACAGACTGAACCTTGGAAGATCATCTCAGGGTAACTTTGGTGGCATCGGCCAGCCTTTCCCCCAGTCTGAGGATCAACAGCAACGTATCTCTACAATGCTCAACGACCGTTCTCGTCTTGAGCAGCAGCAGGCTCAGCACGATGCTGCCCAACGTTTCCAACCGGACCAGCCCGCAAGAAACGAGCAATTCGAACAATTCCAGAACCTGCAGGAGCACGCCAGAGCTGATCCATTCGGTGTCGGTTCCGAGGGTGTCATTGGCAAGCCTATCGCTCCTCCATCTGAACAGCAGCAAGCTCAGCAAGAGCAAACCCAAGCTCAGTCCCACGAACAGACCCAATCAGAGTACGAAGCTCAATATGAAGAAGAGGCTGAAGCGTTTGCTCAACACGAAGAGGCTGCTGCCGCTGCTTCCATTCATTCCAAGCAGGAGCCTTCTCTGACTGAACAAGTCCAGAAGGCTGCATCTGTCAAGCAGTCTCCTGCCCCTGCTCAGTCTCCCTGGGCCAAGGTCGACACTTCTCTGCCTCAGCCCTTCCCTCCTGCGCCCTCGCAGTCTCCTCTGCCTGCACCGGCTGCTCAGCGTAACAGATCTCACGTCGCTGATGCACTTCATGCTGAGTCTAGATCTCGTTCTCAAACTCCTTCGGCCGAGACTCCCAGTGCTTCTGTCGCACCCTGGGCCAAGGAGCCCGCTGAGTCATCCAGAGGACCCTCGCTCAAGGAGATCCAAGAGGCGGAAGCCAAGGTCGCTGCCGAAGCCGAGGCTCTCGCCGCCGAAGCTCGTCGCGTTGCCTACGAGAAGGAACTCGCTCAGGTTCAGCTGTCTACCGCTCCTGCGCCCGGTCTTCCATTGACCTCCAACTGGGCCAGCAGCGCCACTGCATCTCCCGCCACTGGCACCGCTCCTTCGCCCTGGGCCAAGGCCGCAAAGACTGTCGCCGCTCCCGCTAGTGCCAAGAGTATGGCTCAGATCCAGAAGGAAGAAGAGGCTCGCAAGAAGCGTCTCGCAGCTGCCGCTGCCCTTCAAGCCGCAGCAGCTGTTGGTACCACTCCCGTCCAGCAATCCGCCGCCGGCAAGAGATACGCCGATCTCGCTAGTAAGGTCGCAGGCTCTCCTGCACCTGCCAGCCCCGTGCCCGGAATTGGAGGTGCTTGGACTACTGTCGGTGCAAGCGGCAAGGTCAAGACTCCTCTGCCTGCTCCCACTCCCGTCAACACCAGAGTGGCCAGCGCCACTGTTCTTCCCACCGTCGCTGCGGTCAAGAAGACCGTCCCGGCCAGAGCTACCACCGGACCCTCTGCTGTCAACGCTATTGATGAGTTCAAAAAGTGGGCTGTCAACGAGCTCAAGCACGATCTTAACAAGAGCGTGACTGCCGACGAGTTTGTTAGCAACTTGCTCTCCTTCCCCTCCGAGCTCGAAATCGTCACCGAAGCCGTCCACAGCGTGTCTCACACCATTGATTCTCGTCACTTTGCCGAAGAATTCATCCGTAGACGCAAGCTCGCTGACAAGGGCCTTATCGACACCACTAAGCCCGCTAGCCCTGCTGCAGGTCAATCCGGTGGTTGGTCCGAGGTCGCTAAGAAAAACGCTGCCTCATCAGCTACTAAGCAAGAGCCCAAGGATGACCTCAATAACGGTAGCTTCAAAGTCGTACCGACTAAGAAGAAGGGTAGTAAGAAGTAAACGGGTTTGTTAAACATATGCCTATTTTGGGAGTGTATAGATTGGCAAGTAGGTAGTGGATAGTCTATAAAGGAAATCGAAATGATCATTGTGCCGAGTTGTTGTATGTGTGTCCACTTGCCTTTTAGTGCTGAGAACAGGGCTGTAACAATGCAAGATTGTTTAGAAATTGAGGAGAGGTCTAGTGAGAGCGTTAAGTCCAGCGCTCTCTCTGGACGCAGTTTGGGTTTCAAAAACACTGTGCATTTTTACAGGGGGTCTGAAGGGGCTGGTGGGAGGCTGGGGGAGCAGAAGAGATAAGTTCTGTCTATTCACCACATGCTCTTGGGATGACTGAAAAAAGAAGAAAGTTCATAAAACGTGAAAAAAGGTGGGTATATACAAGGAATCCGACCGAAACCAAAGACGCCTTTGAACCCGAAAACAAAGCTTCGTCGGCCCTCCTCCCTCTTTTACATGCTGTTCCAAAAGTGGTTTGCATAAAAGAAGCGGTCGAATTTTGAATCCAGATTGACGACATTGACGTTTCCCTTTGCTGTATTTCTAATAACTGCACGGGTGAAATCGCCGGTGTTGTGGTCTTGTTCTGCGTCGATTCCCAGACTGCGGTAGACGCCTAGTTTTAATCTGTATCGCGTTGTCAGTTTTCGGGCATCCTGGATATGATTGATTGGTGGTGATGGGATAGTGGAGGGGAAAGTACATACACGACTTCATCTTCTGCTTTGTTTTCAGCACTTTCGACCTCATCACCTTGTTCTTCCAATTTTTGCAATTGCTTTTTCAGACCGTAGACTTCCGAGCCCAACCGTTCGCCTTCAATTTCTAGCTCGTTTGCAGCTTTTGCGACGCGGAACTTTTCGGTGTCCAAAGCTAGGATATCAGAGGCGTGAGCGGCAGGATCGTGGCGCGAGATCTCGGCATCGTGGGTTGTGCGTAGGTGGTGGGCTCTTCGCGAGAGTTGGGAGAGTTGTGTTTGTTGGGCGTTTAGACGGAGGCTGCGAGCGCTGCGGAGAGTGGAGAGGGAGGATGTTATGCGCGAGATGGCTTGTAGGTCGCTGTCGGTGTGGAAGTTGCGTGTTGTTTGGCGGATGAGCTGGAGAGGAGCGTGTTAGTTTGTTGTCGCAGTGTGTTTGCGAGGGAAAAGGCGTACAGTGACGGGATCTTCATCGAAGAGGACCATGATTGCGGGTAATGCGATGAAGTGGGCGAAGGGTTGTATAGATATGCCTTTGTGGTTGATGTCGTCGGCGGTGATGGTGATTGATGATGACTTTGAGTGGGATTTGTTGTTTACAAACTTGACGATGGCGGAGCAACGGATTTCTGGAGGCCGCTTCACGTGGGGCACGGCGGAGACCCTGTCCGATGATCTCACATGCGACCAGGAAGCAGCCACCAGCATTCGACTTTCGACACTTTCAACATCCAAGAAGAATCTTTGAAAACCACACAAACATGGGCGATCATCTACCATGTGAGTTTGCGCATTGCTCTTGCTACCTACAGCTATACTAACGCCCTCCTCACAGACGCCGCAGATGCGGAATCGTACGCCTCTCTTCGTCCCACTCACTATAAGTCCACCAGTTAACAGACACCCGTCTTAGACCTCTGAAGCCTGCCGAACTACAAGTTCTTCGTCACCAGTACGAAAAAGAAGGCGAATACGTCTCTCTCCAAACAAAGTTCAACTTCGCCTGGGTACGCGACATATCCCACCTCCTCCCTCCCACCAAAAGATCCTCTCAACTAACATGTTCCTCTCACCACACAGGGCCTCATCAAATCTATCCAACGACCCGAACAACAAGAAGGTGTCCGCCTCCTCACAGAAATCTTCCGCTCCTCTCCCGACCGCCGTCGCGAATGTCTCTACTATCTCGCTCTCGGCAACTACAAATTAGGCTCTTATGCCGAAGCCCGTCGCTATAATGAGCTGTTGGTGGATCTTGAGCCTAACAACTTGCAAGCGCAGAGTTTGAGGCAATTGATTGACGACAAGGTTGCCAAAGAAGGCTTGATGGGTGTGGCTATTGTGGGTGGTTTGGCTGTCGCTGCCGGTGTCGTTGGCGGTCTGATCTTCAAGGGTGCTAGAGGCTCAAGAAGATAGCCTTGATACGACGGCTGGTTCGTCTGGCTTGAGAACGCGCTGAGGCCATTCTTTCTCTCCGACTCTCCTTTTCTGCTTTGGGTCTTCAAGGAAGCGATATTTCAATGTACATGATTCTGCAACTTCACCTTTCATTCTGTGTTTGTATTATGCTTTGATACGTTTCTATATATACATATACTGTGCTTTCGACCCTCGAAGCACATCGACTTTTGGGATTATGTTTTCAGAAAACGATCATGCCTGTGGAACGAATTGTGACCATTCCGCATGGCTCATCATCTCACCGTGTCTACCATATCATGTCTTTTTAGTACAAGCCGGGAAGCATGGCGAATCTCTTCTTCTGGTACTTGTCACCAAACTCCTTGCGGTATCTGCGTTCCTTCTTCTTTGCCCAGACGCCCATCTGGCCAACAGCCACAACGACGAAGAGACCAGTGCTCAAGCTCCATGATGCCAACCAGATACCGATCCATGCTAGTGCCTCGAACATGTAGTTGGGGCATGTCACAAGGTCGAAGCCCAGACCGCTGGGGATGCCACGTTCGGTGCCGCCCGTGCTACGAAGGTTGCGAAGAGTGTAATGGTTGCTCAAGTTGCCCAGCTCGCCAACAACGAAGAGAGCGATTGCGAGATATGTGATCAAAGGGTTCGAAGGGCCGGCGGTAGGAGCGGTAGGAGAGTAGATCCAGTAAGCAATGTTGGCACCACCGAGGACCCAGTAGTGAGCAGAGTTCTTGAAGATGTTGCGCGCAGGCATGGTAGCACTGGAGAAGCGGTGTACGAAGATAGTCTCAAACTCGCGCTTGGCAAAGTGCAGTGCCAGCATGACGCAGGACAGCCACTGCAGGTATGAGGGTTCGGCGGGAGCATTCTTGTACAGGTAGGGGCGCAGGTAGTAGAAGAGAGGGTGGATGAGCAGCGGGCCCAGGTATTCGATGATGAAGACGGTGCGCCAGGCGATCTGCGGACCAAGGTCTTTCACGTAGACGACGCTGTCGCTGCGTAGGCCGGTACGCTCGACAGTGTAATCCTTTGCATTGGGGACGGCGGAGCCATCGCTGCCCTTGGTCAAGCGGAGGCGGTGAATAGAGATGCCAGACTCGGCGGCAATGCGCTGGTAGAGGTCGGCAGTGCTGCCCTGCAGGTAGGTCGTGGCCTCGGATGGGAGCTTCTTGATGGTGCGTCCTAACCCCTTGTCGTCAGCTCTAGGCCCTCTCGTTGAGCTTGCCGTGATGATTGCCAATGCGAACCTCTGGGTTTAATAACCAGATTTACCGGTTTTGAAGCCATCTTGTCTATTGCTGTGGTGTGATTGATTGCAGATTGGTTTAGTGTTTAGCAGAGGACACACGCGAAGGAAACGGATAGCCGGCTGATTGGACTCGAGGGCTGTCACGACACGTTCGCGCTAATAAAATGAAGCTTTGGCAACATTCCTTCCAAACTTCCACGTGCCGAGGTCCTCCGGCTCCTCACAAGCTCGACGCCCCTTGCAAGCTCCCACCCTTCCCTCGCTCGGTCCCGCCGAACTAATCACGAAAAGGGCATTGGTCTTCCCGGATACCAACCCTGCAAGTTGATCCTTTTGCTTCATCAACCCTGCAAGTGATCCTTCAGGTGCACTCACTCTATCTTGTTGATGCTGCATCTCATACACAGCCTGCTTCATGCTGCTTGATGCTCGCTGCTCGATGGTAGCAAAGACGAAGCTACCCAAGGCAACCAGGCTGAGTCGGCCCCCAATATGCAGCTTTCATCCTGCATATGTACTCGACCAATACTGCTGCGCTCTATCGAGCATGACTGTACAGCCTCAGCGTCTTTGCTTGCTCGGCGCACAATGATTACTCAGATACGAACTTTCCCTCGACGCGCCCAGCATGCCCGTGCTGAGGCATCCAACAATGTAACCAACAATGCCTCCACAACTATCAACACCTCTCTGTGCCGCATGAGACAAGACCCGCTTGCAATATTCTTTTGACGAGTGAGGTATACGACCACACCTGATGTTGCGACGAGGTCCAGTGTGGCACGGCCCGCACAATTCAGCTGTCATCGTCAGCCGTGCCTGCCTCGTTCCTAAAATGGTAGCACTTCCCAATGTGGTGAAAGATGCTTTCTCTACATAAGAAAGCCTGAGGATTCTCGAGGTTCGCCCATCCTCCTCATTCTCCATCAATCACCTTTGCTCAAACCTGTCGCTTTCCTACACCCTGTGTTTCTCGACATTAGCTCTACATTCTAGAGTAGTCGTATCTATCAACGGTCGCTCAGCTGAAAGCTGAAATTTATACTTTCAGCCCCCTGGGGTATAGCTCGAGTCCCTGGAATCTTTTAACCTTTAGCCTCTTGTTCCGAGGTCTTAGTCCATTCAGCACGGAATATTATTTTATATCGTCGAGGTCAGCGGTTTTTTTCTTTCCTCTCTTCAGCCCGTCCGATTGTCCTTTTTTTTCTCTTTGCATCAGAAAAAAGTCAGCATGAAGGGTCTTCGTCGAGTCTTTAGCAGCGCATCATGCTTCCGACCAGAGCTTGATGAAGACCATGGTGTTGTGTACATGGAGAATCCATCGAGAGTCAATGGCACTAACAAGAAGCAGCCAATGGTTAATCAAGTCGAGATGAACCATTTCGGAGAATCCTCCGTCCCAATGGGTCCTTCAGCCTTGGACGGCATGGCCGATAAGGTCCGCGAATCCCTTGGTGCAATGGGCACTCTATTGTCGGCAATGAAAGATTCTCTGCCTACTGGCACTGGCGATGGCTCTGCTCTACCAGTGGAGAAAGATGACTCTGTCGCTTCAACACTTGCTACCATCGTCAAGGATGTCTCCCATCTCGGATTCGACTCGGTCGAGAAGGTCGCAAAGATGACTATCAAGACAAAGAGTGGTGAATACGTTGACGACAAGGAATATCTCATGGAGCATCTGATCAACGTATGTTTCTCTCCCGTATTCTTGGACATCTGCTGAACAAACTCACTAGGCTGCTGCCAGTCTGCCGAATGATATGGTTGGACAGAAACTCACAAATGGCTTTGTAGCCACGCTCTGGAATGACCTAGAGCATCCTCCGAAAGCGTTCATGAGCGACAAGTATCAGTACCGTAGTGCAGATGGCTCAGATAACAGCTATCTCCATCCTCGCCTAGGGGCTGCCCACGAAGCCTACGCGCGCACTGTCAAGCCGACCACCGTACAGCCAGGCAACCTCCCCGACCCGGCTGTTTTGTTCGATGTTCTCATGGCCAGAGACAAGCCTACAGAGCATCCGAACAAAATATCCAGTGTGTTATTCTACATTGCATCGATCATTATTCATGATCTTTTCAAGACCAACCACAAGGACTTCAGAATCTCCGATACCTCATCATACTTGGACCTGTCTCCCCTGTACGGAAGCGATCAGAAGGAGCAAGATAGCGTCAGAACCTTCAAGGACGGCAAGATCAAGCCCGACTCGTTCGCAGAGACTCGGCTTCTATCCTTCCCTCCCGGAGTTGGCGTGATCATGGTCATGTTCAATCGCTTCCACAACTACATTGTCGAGCAACTTGCTCTCATAAACGAAAACAGCAGATTTACTCGTCCTACCGAGGACGCAGCAAAAGAAAAATGGGACAAGTATGACAACGACCTGTTCCAGACTGGCAGACTGATCACATGTGGTCTCTACATCAACATCATTCTCATCGACTATGTAAGAACGATTCTGAATCTTAACCGGACAGACTCCGATTGGAAGCTCGATCCCCGCGTTGAGTTCCCGGGTCAGCCAGATCTAGGATGTGGCAATCAAGTCAGCGCGGAGTTCAACCTGGTATATCGCTGGCACTCGGCAGTATCAGATAAGGACGATAAGTGGACTCAGGACCTTTTCGCAAAGATATTCCCCGGAAAGACACCTGACGAGGTGCCCCAGCTTGAGTTTTTGAAGACCCTGGGCCACATGGAGGCCGATTTGAGAGCCCAAGATCCCGCCAAGCGTAACTTCCACGACATCAAGAGGAAAGACGACGGTACTCTACCTGATGACGAGCTTGCCCAGATCTTAATCGAAAGTATCGAAGACTGCGCCAACGCTTTCGGTCCTCGTCAAGTGCCAAAAGTCATGAGGCAGATTGAAGTCTTGGGTATCAGACAAGCGAGAGCATGGAACTTGGCTACTCTGAACGAGTTCAGAAAGCACTTCTCCCTGAAGCCTTACTCAACGTTTGAGGAAATCACCGCAGATAAGGAGATTTCTGAATCTCTCAAGCACCTGTATGACCACCCGGATAACGTCGAGCTTTATCCTGGTCTGGTTGTTGAAGATGCAAAGTTCGCTATGCGCCCTGGATCAGGACTCTGCCCATCTTACACAACCTCTCGTGCAGTCCTTTCCGATGCTACCGTACTGGTCCGCGGCGACAGATTCTATACAACTTCTCACCATCCTTCGGCCCTTACTAACTGGGGCTTCGCCGAGCAGGGATCCGATCTCAAGGTCAATCATGGCTGTGTCATGTACAAGCTCTTCATGAAGGCTTTCCCTAATCACTTCCGCCCGGATTCAGTATATGTTCACTTCCCTTTCACTGTGCCTTCGGAGATGAAGAAGGTATTGACTGGCTTGGGCAAAGCGGACAAGTACAACTTCGATAGACCTACTCGTCTCGCCCCGACTAAGATGCTGTTCTCATACCCTGCCGCAAAGAAGGTGCTCTATGATCAAGAGGCTTTCAAGGTGTATTGGGGCTCGAAGATCGAGTTTCTCATGGGCCCTAAAGCTAAGAGCTTCATGCTTGCGGGCGACACGAAGACCAACACTGCTTCACGTGATATGATGGAGCAAGCTCTATATCTAGGCAAGTTTTCCCGCAAAGAACCCACAGGAAATGAGAAGTGGCTTCTTGAAGTCCGCAAGTTCTACGAAGAGCACACCGCCATGCTGCTGCAAAAACATTCATACAAACTCGCCGGTACCAATTACGTGGATCTTATCCGAGATGTGTCCAACATCGTGCATGTACACTTCTGCTCGGAAGTGTTCAACCTCCCACTCAAGACGGAGGAGAACCCGGATGGTGCCTTTACCGAGAAGCAGATGTATCTTGTCATGGCCGCTGTCTTCGCCTGCGTCTTCTTCGACGTTGATCCAGAACACTCGTTCGCGCTCAGGCAGGGAGCACACGGCGCTATTCAGGCAGTCGGAAAGCTCATGGAGATTCAAGTGCAGGCTCTGGCCAAATTGCCTCATCTCTCGAACGCCGTTGATCGTATCGGCGAATGGTGGTCAGGCAAGGACCGCTCAGTGCTCACTCAATATGGCAAGCACATGATCGAGCGTTTACTCCATACTTCAGGCATGGATGTGCAAGAGCTCGTGTGGGCACAGATCATCCCCACTGCCGGCAGCATGTGTGCAAACCAAGGTCAATTCTTCGGTCAAGTCATTGATTGGCTCTTCAGCGATGGTCGCGAGTACCTTCCATTGTTGCACGAGCTGGCAGCCCAGGATACACCCGAAGCCGAGGAGAAGATCATGCGCTACTTCCTCGAGTTCTCGCGTCTACATTGCGAGACTGGTGTCTACCGCACCGTAGCCAAGGAGATGATTGTCGAAGATATGGACCGCAGAGTCAAGCTGAATGTCGGTGACACCGTAGCCCTCAACTTCCGCTCCGCTTCTCGTGATCCGGAAATCTTCCCTGACCCAGAAATCATCAAACTGGACCGCCCAATCGACTCCTACATCCATCTCGGTCAAGGACCTCACCAATGTCTCGGTCAACCCATGACGCTGGTCGCTATGGGTGCCATCCTCAAAACTCTCTGCAAGCTTCCCAACCTTCGTCCAGCACCCGTCTGGCCTGGTCCCGTCGACTCGGTCAAGAAGGTCGTCAAGGACTTTTCAGCACTCGCACCTGATGTTGAATTCAAGCCCGAATGGGAGTACCACTGTTACCTCCTCGAGGACTGGGATCAGTATTTCCCCTTCCCGGCCAGCTTGAAGATCTGCTGGGATGGGCCGGATGCTTAGATAGCTCAGCGCCTGCAGAGGGGCAGGGGTATTACCAGACGACTTGGTGTGTTTGGCGTTGTCGGACGCGGAGCTTGGAGATTGTTGGATTGGAGTGGAAACTTTTGAAAATTGTTTTGTGTATGGCTGTGACGACTCCTGATAATGTTCGTCTTCCCTTTGGTGTTTGGACAGTCTTTTCTTGGGGGGTCTTTCTTCTTTTCCATTATTCCCCAACTCTGTTCGTCAGTTTACGAATTGAATCAAATCGAATGTTACTTTTCTGCATCGCTCCTTCCGTTCCTGACATTCGCGACTGCCATGGTTGCATCGCACTGTGTCGCTCCTTCCTTCTTCTGTATGATTGAAATGGTTAATGCTACTTCCCAATTTGTAATAGCACGATATCAGGAAAGATCGACTAACTCAACATGAACAGGAAGGAACGACCCAGGTGGCAAGAAAAAAAAAAGAAAAAAGGCACGTTTCACTCGAATAGAACAGAAAAGCACGACTCACCCGACGAAACAGGAAGGAATGACTCGCTCGACGAATTAGGAAGGGACGACCCAGGCGACAAAAGAGGAAGGAACGGTTAGGAAAGAAGGAGCGATCAAGGATATAGGAGGGATCGACAAGGAAGGAGCGACCCAGACTGAAGATACAGAGAAGGCACGATATAGCCATATATAAGGATATGAGACACAACAGATGGAAGTAACAAGATGAGGCGCAAAGAGAAAGAGCAACCGGATGTCTAGATTAGCGTGCAAAAAGATGGCACAAAGAAGCAGTGATCATGCTGGAAGAGACGATGGAACAGCGTGGGGAGGGCATAAGGGAACATATTATTTGACATTATATAGACAGCCGTGATAAAAGATTTATTGCTTCAATCGAACTCGTCGAGGAAGTCGAAGATCGCCGAGTACGTAATTGTACCTCTCTGTTGTGCTTTTGAAGAAGGTGGTGGTGATAGTAGCCCATTGGCTTGCACCGAAGAGTTTAACGAACTCTCTCTAGGAGCCCAAGAAGAGGCTGTTTTGACAGGACTAGCGACACCGTTGGCCTCGGCCTCTCTAGCCGCTATCCTCTCTTTCAGCTCCTCTGCTTTGTCCATCTCTTGGACTTCAGGTAATCCATCAACGAGCTTGGTCTTCTTCCGCTGACGTTCCATGATACTATGCATACAAGCATCGATCTTGCTGTCTAGCTCGACAAGATCTTGTTGTTGTTGGCGTATTATAGCCAGATGGCTCGAATTGAAGTTTTTGTTATTGATCACAGACATCATCTCTGTATGCAGAGTTTGGCGTTCTTGCTGGAGAAGTTCGCATTCTTCAAAGAGGCGAAGGCAGGATTTATCAATCTCACGGAGGGCGCGTACCACTCGGAAGGGACCTTCGGTCCGGAGATGAAGGGGATCCAGGGAGTCTTTTCGAGGATGTTCGGGTTGCCAGGGCGAAGTTTGAAGGGAGGGACGAGCTGATATTGAGGGCGATGGATGGAAAGTAGGTCGTGCAGTGTTAGGAGCCGAGAGCGATTGTTGTATTGAAGGAAGGCGAGGAACAGCAGGTGTCGACGCTGATGAATGAAGCGAGGGTCGGGCAGATGTAGGTGTCTTAGAAGGTGAAGGTTGTACAGAGTATGAGCCTGAAGGTGCATAACAGGTTTGAGGCAGCGTATAGGTAGGTGCTGCAGAATGTGATCGTGGACTCATGCCACCAGAGAAAGGGTCGACACTGTGTCCTCGTTTGCTGTCTCGTCGTGATATCGGACGTCCTCGTTCCATGATTGACTCATCGCGGGCCTCTGGTACGGTGGTGAGTTGTAAGCGCGGCGTCACTTTCAAGGGTTCCGGCACCTCATTCACTGAATTCTTCCTTGCCGATGTGAAGCTTTCGTCTCGTGAGCCCTTCCTCGACGATGGGATACTCTCGTCCCGCGAGCTCTTCCTTATCGTCATAGGAGCTTCATCTCTTGAGTTCTTTCTGGCCATAATCCTCGGTCCTAACTTCTCAGAGGGGTCAGAGATTGAAGTTTTGCGTGGTGCTTCGTAAGACATTGGTTGCAACATGGCAGGCTGCAAAGTCTCTGCTGATATAGCATCTCTGGGACGGCTGTAGAGCTCTTGAGCGACCATCAACCGTTGTCTGCCAGGATTTGGAGACAACGATCTTTGCTTCTCATGTGTGGCTGGGCTTGGACGAAGGTTCTCCGAGCTGCGTAACGGCAACACATCTGATCGTTCCTGACGGTGCCCTCTCACAACTCCACGACCCCGTGCTACCTCCTTGTACAGAGGTCGCGGCTCAAGATTCGAAGTCTCGTTCACCAGAACAAGCTTGGCTCTCTCTCCAGGAGACTGTGTGAGCTTGTATCTCATCGGCGGCAACTGACTGTCCGACCTTGGGAACAGCGCATACTGACTTTTTCCAGACATGATGGTGATACGTTGACTGGCTATCAATCAGTAGGTGCATGCTTGTCAAGTGTGTAGTTAGAAACATACATGAACCACCTGGTTGTGAATTTTTGAAGCTGGCCTTTAGGGCTTTTTCTTCGAGGTTTTGACTTTGGCAGCAACTCGTGAGGGCTTCAAGTCTTTGGGTGCTGACAGTGTTTCATGCACAAAGCTAGATCGTGCTCGAGACCGAGAGAATCCAGATGTTTTCCAAGCGGGATAGGGCTGGCAAAAGAGGAAGTAGTTACCGAAGAAAGGTAGATAGGATCAGGTCAGGTTGGTACAAACGAAAGAACAGAGGCTTCAAAAAACGAGTGTGACGAATCGCAGATTCGAGGGTAAAGACTGGTTGAACGACACGAGGTTCACTGAAATGTTACTTTGAGCCGTCGCCATAGTATAAGACAGCTGAGTTCCGAGACCTCTCGAACCAGAAACAATGACGCTAATTTGTTTTAGGGTCCTTTAAGGCCGAACCTGAGACGTGACAATGGTTGGCCTTGCCTTCTGACATCAACACCCGCACTCACAGATGTTTTCTTCAGATACGACCATACGATCGGGAACCTCAGCTTCGGTAGATGTGTAATGATGAAATCGATCCGCATGATGAATTGGTATCATGCTTGGTGCAAACATGGTTTCGATGCATCGTGTTAACACGCCAATAGTCTTGATGCCAGACGGACTTTCATAGCTTGTCAACCGAGCACGTGAAAGCCTGGTATAAGTAACACGAGCTGTCAAGTAGCGAATAGACAAGGTCCATAGAGGCATGAATGCAAAAACAGACCATGGAGGAGAAAGCTGGCAGCCGGCAAGATCGATGATCGCCAAAGATCTGCACCAAGAAAGAGAGGGTGACGGAGCCAAGATCCGGGGGAGCTCGAGCTGTGAGCTGGCGAGTTTCAGCTTGCAACTCTGCAACACCCTAATTCGAAGAAGCACGGTTTCAGCTGCCGTAACAGGCGGCCTGTATGCCAGAAAAAGGCCATGGAGCACGCAAACTAAGATGTCACAGTGCCTCATAGAGTTCAAGACATTCTTGTATCCAATTGATAGATGTCGAAGGAAGGACAAGGCAGGAACAGACGGAGTGGCTTCTCCAAACAGCTAACGACCCACGCGAAGTGCCTGATGATCTCCCTTCTAACGAAGATTTCTTCTCCGGCCACCCTCTAGAATAAAGTGTTCTTCTTGCCCGCTCACGCCCGTAAATCTTTCTCGGCACCGGCACAGACATGAAACCTGTAGAACGTCCGAGGAACCACACAACTGTTTTGGTTGGGCTGATCGTCGACAAGAAGCATGCCTTGCTCTAGAAACACGACCATGACATATGTAATGACGGTGCGCCTGCATGTTGGCACAATATCAATGCTCAGGTTCCCCTTCAACTTCCCTTCTGTTCTCCTCAAGATCTGTCATGACAAAAGTGGCCAGCCTTGCGAAAGACGGAAATGTCAGCGAAGGGGCCTAGATGTGGCATTTCGCTTAACTGAAGATTCTTGTCTCGCGGTCAAATTTAGAAACATCGCAATTTGCACATTCTGGTGCCCTTTTCAGGGTTTCCTTCTCAGCCGCATGGTTTTCCTTTCGACGTGACGACCCGACCCTCGATCTGCTTCTATATAGAGGTGATTTTCCTTTCGATGTTTGAGATTGACGAGGCGATGTTCGTGGCAGTCGACTCGGTAGTGCTCGCCCTCACGCCGCAACCCGGAAGAATATATTTATGGCATGGCACGTGAGCAGTCATTGCACTCAAGATCGATTAATGGAGTCCAACTCGAGTACACGTCAAAAGGACACGGTCATGCTGTTTGATAGACAATTGATGGAGACTCGTTTCAAAGAAATGGAATAGATAAGAAATAATAATAGTAATCCTGTGAGCATTTTCAGACGCTCCATAACAAGATGGGTCCACGAACAGAGCTGTTCGAGATAGAAAAAACGTGAGTGGTATCCGAAGGAAATGGAAGCAAAATTGCGTGTCAAATCGTGCAAAGCAATCACTTCTTGCTGGCGTGCACAACCTCGATGATCTTGTCGACGACTGAAGGATCCGAGAGCTGGTGATAAGTCAGTAATTGTACTCACGATCAAGTTAGTGTTTTCAAAACTTACAGTAGTGATGTCGCCAAGCTGATCCTCCTCACCAGCCAAGATCTTGCGCAAAATACGACGCATGATCTTACCAGAACGGGTCTTGGGAAGATCGGGAACAACGTGAATTGCCTTAGGTGCAGCAAAAGGACCAATGCTCTTCCTTACTTGCATAACCAAGTCCTTGCGAAGAGCGTCGTTTGTCTCATTGCCGTCCTTGATGGCAACAAAGGCGGCGACTGCCTGACCAGTGAGCTCGTCTGCGACACCGACAACAGCAGCCTCAGCGACAGCGTTGTGCTCAATCAAAGCAGCCTCGATCTCAGCGGTGGAAAGACGGTGACCGGAGACGTTGACAACGTCGTCGACACGGCCACGGATCCAGTAGTAACCCTCGTGGTCACGAGCGGCACCGTCTCCAGTGAAGTAGTATCCCTTGTAAACGTTCAGGTATGTGTCCATGTATCTCTTGTGTGCACCCCAGACGGTACGGGCCATGCTGGGCCATGCCTGCTTGAAGGCCAAAACACCCTCAACGTCGTTGCCGTGGAGCTCCTCGCCGGAGACGGGGTCGATGATTGCGGGCTCGATACCGAAGAAGGGGAGGGAAGCACTGCCGGGCTTGGTAGGGGTAACACCGCCGAGAGGAGTGATGACGTGCGAACCGGTCTCTGTTTGCCAGTATGTCTGCGAACTGTTAGAACACCGATCTGATCAAGCAAATGCTGAATTTGCAACTTACGTCGACAATGTGAGCCTCCTCCTTTCCGACAATCTCAAAGTACCACTTCCAGACCTCTGCAGCAATTGGCTCGCCGACACTACCAAGAACTCTCAAGTGCTCCATCTCGTGCTTGACGAAGTGGTCACCAGCACGTTTCAGGAGTCTCAGAGCAGTAGGCGCGACGTAGAATTGCGTGACCTTGTGTTGAGCAACAACATCCCAGTATCTGCTGAAGTCGGGGTATGCGGGAGTGCCCTCAAAAACGACTGTTGCAACGCCGAGCAATAGAGGAGCGTAAACGACGTATGTGTGACCAGTGATCCAACCGACATCACCACCGCAGAAGAAAGTGTCGTCGTCGTGGATATCGAAGACGTACTTTCCTGTGGCAGCGGCACCCAACAGGTAACCACCAGTGGTGTGCATGACACCCTTGGGCTTGCCGGTCGAGCCAGATGTGTAGAGAAGGAAGAGAGGGTCCTCAGAGTTCATGGGCTCGGGAGCGATGTAGTTGGGGTACTTCTCGACTTCCTCGTGCCACCACAGATCACGGCCCTCGGTCATGGGCACATCAGCACCAGTACGCTTGAAGACCAAACAGTGCTTGATGCCGGGGCACTTGCTGAGTGCGTCGTCGACGATCTTCTTGGTGCCAATGAGCTTGCCTCCGCGTCTGCCCTCATCGGTGGTAATGACGACCTTGGAGTCTGCGTCAATAATGCGGTCCTTCAATGAGTCGGAGGAGAATCCGGCGAAAACGACTGAGTGGACGGCACCAATACGAGAGCAAGCAAGGAAAGCAATGACAGCCTCGGGAATCATGGGCATGTACAGAGCAACGGTGTCACCCTTCTTGACGCCCATCTGCTTGAGGGTGTAGGCCAGTCTGCAGACCTCTCTGAGGAGCTCTCCGTATGAGATCTTGCGACCCTCGTTGACCTCGTCAGCCTCGTAGATGATGGCTGTCTTGTCGGGGTTCTTGAAAGCGTGGCGGTCCACACAGTTGTAAGAAGCGTTCAATTGACCCTCAACGAACCATGCATTGTCGCCGTTCTCCAGCGATCCGCTGTGCACAGTTTGGAAGTCTCTCTGCCATGTGAGCAGGTCGCGAGCCATACGACCCCAGAACTGGTCTGGCTTCTCAATCGACTCCTTCCAGAGCTCCCTGTAGTGGTCCAAGCCATCCAAATGAGGCTTGCTGTCGGGGTGCTTGCTGCAAGGATTTGTTAGCAGAGCGCAACGCCAAGCGCTCCCGATCTCGCAACTTACTCGAAGAAAGCCTTTGGCACATGGTAAGTGTCGACCTCGTGTGCCTCAGGGACAACTGAGGGCTTTGGTGGTTTAACGTCGCCGTCAGACATTGTGTGAAGAATGGGCGCGAGGAAGAATAGTGGGGGAAAGAAGGAAGAAAGTGTGGTCGCAAATGATCGAGTACAAAGGGTTTCTTATGCCACTCAGGTTGAAACGGTTTTCCGAGGCTCGAGCGGGTAATGGGGAGCTCTAGGATTGGCGTCTTCCTTAAAACCGTGGTAAGCTGCCGCTGGCTTTACTCGTAGTGCGCAAAAATGTCTGAAGCTGCCAGAGATGCACAGGATGTTCAGGTTGAAGTGTCAAAGTCGTACGAGAGCAGGAACAGGAGAAATCGGAGGTTTTATTCGAGGCTCATCTCATCTTGAGCCGGATACTTTTATGACTATTTGGGGAGCCAAAGTGATGCGGGGTCGAGGCGGACAAGCGGGAGCTCTCTCTCTGCCTGCATTCCGGCTATCACATCGTTTGGAATTGGCTAGACTCGAGAAGCCCAGATATTTGGCATACGTCAGGAGGTCACGCCGCGCCTTACAACGTTCTCAATTGGAAATACTCGAACGCTGTTTGGCCTGTAAACAACCAGAAGGTCGACCGCACGGAGGTCTCTGAGCGGAGAGTTGTGCATGTTTTTGTGCATTGTAAGTTTATGGATCGACGGAGCAAATGTTTCGGTACCTGAGGGCTGGATAGGAGCTCTGTCCCACCATCCGTCCGTGCGGACCGACCTCGGATACGTTCATTACCACGGTCAGCCACAGGAGACAACAATTAGCAATTTTTCATGTCCGGCTCCCCTCAGGTCATTGTCACGGATTTGTTGTCATGATCCAAGAGCACACTTGTCCTGGCTAAGTGAGATGGCAGAGCGGAGCAGACAGCCTGTCTCGGTGTGGATAATGGCGAGCCGACGGCTAGAGATATGCCGCCGGTCAAACGGTGGCCAGACTGTGCCGTAATCTATATAGTGCGAAGGAGTGTTTGTTGGGACAATCCTTCTGTCTCATACCCGGCAAGAGACACGACATCAGGAAGTCCAGTGAGGGGGTCGACCCAGCTTCGAAAGACCTGTTGGTGGTCTCAATCTCAGGACTCTCCCTGGGCATACTCGATTCGGAGAAAATTGTGCATTGCGATGGAATCCAGAAATCGCGTAACTACTTAGTGCGAGAGGACTCACCAGAGCCAACAACAGAAATCTCTCACGGTCTCGAATCTCGCATACCCACCGGAAGGGCTATGAAAAGACGTCCCACTGGTCATAGACGTTTCTGAAACACTGCCATACCTTTGGACAACTGTGCCTCTGTTAATGCTTGTCGATCAGGATAGAGAGTGGACCTACTAGACAGGATCCTGGCCGAAGATGATATGCCAGAGATACTCCATGACTCTGCCTGCGGTCGCATCACTCAAGGATGTATCCATCAGCCAGCTGTGGAACCAGATGTAATGAGACAGGGGTCTTTTCAGGACTTGATCTCGAGAGACTGCGAATTGAGCACAACAGGCCACACCAATCTGTTCAGGGACGACTGTGGAGTTGAACAGGTCGGTCCATGCCTGAGCAAAGGCATTCTCGGTCGCTGCTTCGTGCTTGTCTATCCGAGCTTGCTCTTTCTTATTGCGGAATGGCTGGATCTCTACCGGATCGCAGCCTGGTGTAGTGTGGCATCTGAAGTTTGCGTAACCGTTCTTCTGAACGAAGTCGATGTTCAGCAATTGTAATGCTTTTGCAGCGTTCTGATCGTTGTGCCAGGAACTCAGATGACTATGGATGAAGGCGATGGTCTCGGGTAGATTGTCATAGTTCTCAATGATGTAGGTGAGATAGGCGTTCGCTTCTCGTCCCTTGTTGCGTGCTGTGTGCAGGGGTGCTTTGCGGTCATCGGTGACATAGATGGCATGTTTCCAGCTGGAATGAAGTCAGCGCTGGTCAGGGTTGCTGGACATGTTGACGTACTTGGGCAGCATACGCACAACCCACTGAGTATGCTCTTTGGCCGTTTTGGCAACGACTACGACCTTGGTTCTCGTGTCTCTAAGGCCAGATTTTGGAGTCGCAAGATTTTCGATGGTGCCATTGAGAAGTGTGTTGGAGATGGCATGCATGACGGCCCTGAAAGGATCTTCTACCGCGGCGCTTGACGCATTGGTGTTGTTCGAATGGACATGGCTGGAGAGCAGACCGCCGTCCTGCGATAGCCTGTCGAGTGCGAGAATAGATTGGTGGAGCTTGAAAAATTGACCTCTGAGCCATAGCAGTGTCGCTAGTATCAGCCCGGCGATGATGATACGGGACAAGGCCCGCATAGCGAACGTGTCGAGGAGAGGATGCGAGGCATAGACGACTTGCTGAGGGCTAAAGGTTGAGGAGTTGAATACGATCTTCGTCTTGTTCGTGTCTCCTTGGACCCTGACATGTGAAACATGTCCATGATTTGCGGAGGAAACCACGCTTGCCCAAAGAGGAAGCCCACCTCCACGTGCCTCGATCCAACGTGACTTCTATTTCTTTGCAACTTTTACCAATCCTTCAAATTCATGTGAGTCGTCCATTGGACACCGCTCTGTCTACACGTTAGACATCGACTTGAGCAGAAAGGCTACACTATGCGTCGAATGGCTACGTTACAGTGCCTACGTCGGTAATCTCGATCGACCATCAGTCATCACATAAGCACGTCCTCGACAGATGGCTTTCTCCTACCTTCTCCTGTTTGCAAACGACATCTTGAAGGATTTCTGATTTGTAAGTCTATTACTAAGCTTCCCTCATAGCCTAGGCCTACTAGTATCAAGTTCGTTGCTATAAGACTTCCATATTCTTTCGGATAGAACGAACTATCAAGAAGTGACAGTCTTGTATCAACACCATCACCAAGCATTCTCTCTTCAATTTGCAATGCATCACACAGCAGTTTTCAGTGTGGGGCCAAGAGCTCCCCTCGAGCTTCGCCAAGTTCTAACTCCTACACCAGTTGGTGACCAAGTGCGTATACTGAATGAGTGGACCTCGACCCAGCCATTCGACCTCCACAAAGCAGATGGTGCCCTGGCACGATACCCGGACATCATGGGAGATGGTAGTGTCGGCATCGTCGTGGAAGTTGGTGACCAGGTAAAGAGGCTTCAGGTTGGAGATAAGGTAATTTTTCCGATATCTTTTTACTGTGTGTGGTCGGCTGACAATTATAGGTCTTTGGATACATGTGGAAGACATCGCAGGAGCGAGGCCATCAGACTTATGCTATTACCCAGGAACGCTTTCTTGCCAAGGTACATCCTCCTCAGCATGCTTCTCCTGAGAATAACTACTAAGCATTCTAGATCCCTTCCAACATCTCCATGCCCGAGGCTGCGACTGTCCCGACCAACTTTGTCACTGTCTTCCACACCGTAATTTCCGCCCTCGGATTACCCCTACCTTGGCCTAAACCGGACTCCTACATTCCCACCTCTACTGATGATGCCATCCTGATCTGGGGTGGCTCGAGTAGCGTGGGTCAGTATGCACTACAAATCCTCTCATACTACGGCTACAATAACCTAATCGCTGTCGGATCTGCTCGACACCACGCACACCTCAAAACTCTCGGTGCGTCTAAAACGTACGACTACAGCGACTCAAACATCGTATCCCAGCTACAACGAGACATTGGCAACATTCCCTACTTCTTCGACTGCATCGGCTCAGTGTCCTCATCCATCTTACCAATCGCACAATTAGCAAACAACGGCAACCACGTCGCTATCTTGCTTCCACTTATCTTCTCGCCACCAACACCGACTGCTGCTCCAAAGTACGGATATGATGTGACTGCTGTTGCCGGTTGGGCATCTGGCGTTCGAGTCACTGGCGTCCGTACGCATGCATACGAGGATAATGAACAACTTGCTCGTCTGCTACAACCGGAAATTATGCCAGCGCTTCTCCAAGCTGGTGTTGTTCGTCCAAACAGATATCGCGTCATTGAAGGCAAGGATGTACTGGAACGAGCGCAGAACGCCTTGACGGCACTCAGGGAAGGTGTTAGTGGTGAAAAGCTGGTTTGGAAAGTCGCGGATGTATAATTTGCTATCCACCTGAACTGACACACCCGGGCACGGATGACGTTCCGAACCAGCCATCGTAAGATGTTCTTGATGCTCGGGTAGCTGTCTATCTTCTTCGGACTCTCTGCGGACAGTGTTCGAATTATATGCCTCTACATCCTGGTCATGATAGCCTCAAAAGATACGACATCAATGCACTCGTATCATCGACCGTCCTCGAGTCCTGTGGCAGACACAGGCCCTTCGGAAGTCTAGGCTACATGACCCCTAACCTGCTCCATGTCACTAACCTTAATGTTCCTCCACATAGCCACCGCAACCGCACCGAGAACCCACACAGCAGTAGCAGCGACTACGATAGCCCTCTGCGCATCTCCATACGCATGCTGGATAGCCACACGAGTCGGCGAACCAATCTCATAAGACAACTGCGTCGTGATATCCGCATAGATCAATAGCAAATTCGGAAGCTCCTCGACCGGCAGATACATGGCAAGTGCCTTGGGAAACACGGCTTGCCAGATGGCAGCTACGACTGTGAGACCAATGGCTCCACCGATGTTGCCGAATAGGCCTATAGTGGCTAGAGTGACGGCGACGTGTTGATGCGAGACTGCGGACAAGGCCGCGATTTCGTCGCAGATGACCAGTGTGCCCGAGGACAGAGCGATAAAGATCTGACACATGACCACATATCCGATACCAGTACCCGGACGTCGGAAGTAGGCGAGCAGCCCAACTCCTAGGATGCTGACTGGGATGCCGAAAAACACACAAACCGGCTTGAAGCGACCTGTGTAGTGAATCAGTGCTCCTGCACCGATAGCACACAGCACTGAGCCCACGGTGTTGATCTGCATAACGTAGCTGGCGTTGGTAACGCTGAGACCATTGACGACCTGGAGGAAAGAGCTAAAGTAACTAAACCAGCAGAAGTAACTGAAGAACATGGTGAAGGAGAGTAAGCAGGCGCCAGAGAGAGTCCGATCCTTGAGGAGATTATAGGGAATGAAGTTGATGGGAGCCCAAAATCTTTCCCAGAGCACGAATGCAATGATTAGTATGAATCCAAACACCAACAGGCAGATGATGAGCGGAGAAGTCCATCCTTTTACCTGGAGGGCGTAAAGGTTGAATGGTAGAAGAAAGAGTGCCACACCAGCAGACAGCAAGATCAATCCCACAGCATCGAATTCACGACAGTAGTACACCGCCGACTGCCAAAGACTTCTCTGCTCTTTTCTCTCAGGCACGACCTGCATCTTCCTAGCCTTGAGGTGATGCCAAAACAAAAGTCCCCACAACGGAACCGAGAAAGCAGGCACCAAGATAGAAAACATGCCAAACGCCCAAGGCCATCCAGGTCCAGATAAGAAGCCAGAAGAAAGCGGTCCAGCCAACCAACAAGTAATCATATTCGGACTCGTAGCAATCGCCTGCATCAACCCTCTGTTTTTCAAGCTCGAAGTATCAGCAATGAACACACCAAGCGTATATTGTAACCCAGTGTTTCCAACCGTGTAGAAGACTTGGGCAGCTGCGTAGGCCTCTACACTCTTACATGCAGCCATCATGACCAAGCCTATAACAGCGATGATGATGCAGAGTAGGAAGCCTTGTGGGCGGCCGAAGACGTCAAGGATCTTGGCGATGGTGAAATTGGTCACGCCTCCGATGATACTGCTTACTATGCCCACGGTTGGTGTCAAAGAGTGAGAGGCGAATGCGGAGGTGATGTAAGGATTCAACGCAGTAGTTGTGCCGGAGAGGAGACCTTCGACGAAGTAAATGAGCCACATCAGGACGTAAGCGATGACCAAGGACTTGGTTGACCAGACTGTGGTCACAGCTTCGATGTTTTGGATGCCGAGTTGGGCTTTTTGGTCCAAGGGAGTTTGGTTGGTGTTGCCGTGGCTGTCTTTTTCGTTTCTGGGTTGCTCTTGCATTTCGAAGGTGCTGATGAAGTTTGGATGTTTACCCATGACAGACGTCGGCTGTGCCATCGCTGTGATTCGGCCCTTCCGAATTGATACAATCACGAAAGGCAAAGTATATCTGCGAGCTCGGCACTCGAAATCAGATGCTTATGGTACACAGTCAGGACATGCCTGGAAAGTATGCTCTCTATATATACCACAAAGCCTTGGAGTAACTTGCGTTGAAGCGCCACCACGAATAGCATGTCGAAAAGAAGCCCTAAACATGGCTGTCTCGGGAAGGATGACAGGAGATGAGCAAGTTTGCGCCAGATGTACTCTTAACTCTTCCCCCATTCTGACTATCTCGGCTCGTTGCCAGCTTGTCTTGCATAACGAGTGAGTGGCCCAGACACTGCAGTCGAGAACGTGCTACGCTTTTGATTCACAATGATTGGCATGACCCATATCCTTAGACCGAAAGTCATTGGAAGGATCGAGCAACACCCAGGGTGGATAGGCCACATCACTCGGGACTATCTTACTTGCCACCAATGATCCGCATCAAATGCAGCTGAGATATTATGCGGCCAACACAATAAACTTAACACCATTCGACACATTATACGCTGACGTAAAGAAATAAATTCAGTCTCTAGCACAAGAGCGAGCGTGTAAAAATGAGTATTACGGGAGTTCACGACAAGTTTCAAGAACGACATACAGAGCGATAGGAGAACATCAAGGCGTGAAATCTATTTACATCGCAACACTCTACAGAGCACTGCATATCTACCATTCTAATCGATCATCGCAGACGAGGCTAACATCGTATCTCTCGTCCGCATTCCACACCTTTGAACCATCGTTGGATCCAGCAACGATACTCCGCAACTCTGAGATCATACGTCCAGGTCCGCTGGCGTACACGGTCGTCCTTCCACAGACTGTCTCGTCGATGAAGTCTTTGACAAGGATACTCAAGTCAGGATGTCTGTGGATAGGCTCGTCATGCGGATTTGAGGCTGGAATCGCTGTCTTTTGGATAGCAAAGGAGTCCGACGGCGGGCCGCAGCAAGGGTACGCGGCGGAAGTAGAAGCGGCAGACGATGAGTCCGGCGTCTGATCGGATCTGACAATGGGCTCTGAAACCGACTTGAAGTCGTGGTCTGCATACTTTGACTTTTCCGAGATGCTCGATTGTCCTTCTGCTTCTCGTGTGACAAAGATGCGGATGGTCAAGTCAATCGACTTTGCCAGTTGCCTCACGCGATCAAGCTCTGGCTGTACCCAAGCAACATCGGCCTTCTGTCTGACAGCCCAGACGAGGGTAACCTTTCTCTTGACTGAGCGAGGTTGGTATGCAAGGCCAAGGAGGACAGGAAGCACGTATGTGATACCTGTTCCACCAGCAATGCAGAGTACATTGACATCCTGAGTGAGATGGGTAGTAATCTCCTCGCCATAGGGACCGGTCAATATGACTGAGGTTAGGGGTGTGACCCCTCCAGCCTGTTGCATCTTGGCTGCTGCCAACTGCGCGATCTTCTTGGTTTCGCCTCCTTTGGCACGGAATATGTATGAATGCTGAACGCCACAGGACACATCATCATGAATAGGGAGACTGAGTGGCGTAAAGGGATGTGACTGCCAAATGCTGCTTTCAGGGAAGCAGAGGTAAAAGTGTTGACCAACAGCCCAGGCGTCATGCGGGTGCACGAAGTCGAGGCGGACAACATCGCCATTCGGGTCGGAGAAGACAGTCGTTGAGGCTTTCGCGGGACCAAAAGCAACCTCGCCACCAGGAAGCACTGTGTAATGCAAGATGGCAGTACGCACGAGACGTGCGCCACGGTCCAGGAACCAAACAATCAATGCAGGAACAAGGTAGCAGGACAATTTGTCCCAGTGGCCAATACAAGCACCAATGTAGACCATTGCGAGAATATAGTGGGACTTGCGGAAGAACTCGTAGCCAGTAAGACGGATAGCCCAGGGAGTACTGAGGGCAAAGAGGAGGAACAAAAGGATCATGGCCACGCATCCCCAGATCATGTAGAGTTGCTTAATCCAATCGCGAGCAACAGTGGGCTGGGGTTGATAAAGCTTCGCTTCAATGATGGTCCAGCCTATCGTGTGCAGAGTAGATTGTACTACAATGATATAGCCGAGCCATCGATGGAGGAAGTTGAAGCTCTGGTATGGTAGTCCAGTCATAAGCGAAAGTATAGATTCGCGGCTCGAGAGGAGAATAGAGAGTGGCGTTAGAGCATAAGCAAGCGTGCCGACACGGTCTGACCAAGGCCCGAGACTAGTGCGAGTATTGTAGACGCCAGGCATCTTCTTGACAGGTGTGACCCAAGTGTTGTATACGATACCGACGAAGGACCAAACGGCGAGATAACCAGTCAGAACAACTAGAGTAAGGACTTGTAGCCTGGTGGTGCGTCCGAAGATAGGTCTTGAGAAGTCGGGAAGGAGGTATCGTCGAGAGTGCGCCGCCAATGCACTTTTCAGTCGTTCAATGCCACCTTGAGAAGGAGACGAGGATGCTCGTACGGGAACGAGAAGTTCTTCATCGGCGCGCCTTGACGGAGCCAACCGACGAGCCAATGTCCAGATGAACAATATACCAGCAATCGTCGCCCAGAAGATGCCAGAGTATAGCATCCCCAAGTCATGTGAATGGTAGACAACGTCGAGATATTTGCATGATCCGGCATCGTTGGTACAAGGGACTACACGATCGGCGTATCCCCAGTGTGATTCCAATGAGCTAGCATCGGTAAAGTTCTGAATATGTACCATTGCTGCACAGCAGAAAGAAAGCAAATTGAGTAACGGAGAGCAAAGGAAAGGGAAGGGAAAGACAAATGCCTGTATAAAATTGCAACAGTATAACGAGGACTGCGATTATGTTAAGTACCGAAGACCAGAGCATCTGCATGTTCCGATCACGATTGGCGCCATGAGCTGCCACGGACCTGAAGCATGTAACAGCATGGTCCTAAAGCCTAAATCGGCGGAGCCTAGAGCTATCTAGCATGTCGTTGAGGAGAAATTGAGCAAGTATTCGGACTCGCACGGGAGAATCTTGCAGCAAACGCAACGAAAAGCACGGTACGGGTGTCGACTCGGTTCATCAATAACGTCCAGCTGTGTCGGAGAAATAGTCTTGGAAGTCGAGAAGAGGTGATGTTTGGGGGTGGCTTACCTTGGCAGTCTCGGGACATTGAACCGGCCAATCATGTTGATTTGTTTCTCGGTTAGCCAAGAACAGGCGCGTTTACTCCTTCCATAGCGCGTTGGATTTGAGCAAGTTTGAGGTGGCTACACGTTTTGGACATGCGGATCCCCGACTGCCATGGCTCATAGCCAACATGTGGTTGAAGGAGAGGTCTTTTGCCGGGTTGATATAACTTCAATGAAAACAGATATTTCCCGCAATCGCATATCCATACTTCACTTTGTCCATTGACACCCGTTTCATATCCGTATTGTCGAAAACGCAGCCAGCAGAGATCCAAAGATGTCGCACTCAATGTCCATGGGAGGAGGCAACTCGACAGAATGCAAGATTTCTGTATGTCTTTACCCGGCTTTTCTCTTCACTCATGAACACACCATCTAACAGAAGATAGATGTTATGGAACTGGTACACGATTGATGCATGCTTCCTTGCATCTTCATGGCACATCAAGACCAAAGGCATGTTCGCCGCCTCCTGCATCGGAGTCGCCCTCCTGGTAGTGTGTCTCGAGTTTCTACGACGGATCGGCAAAGAGTACGACTCCTACATTCTCCGTCAGTTTCATCGACGAGCAGCCAGCCTTCGATACCGACCCCGTGTATCGTACGTTGCACCCAAGTTCGACGACGAACGCAACTCCAGTGGTTGTGGTCCAGATGCTTCTTGTGCACCTTCCCTTCCTGACCAACAATTCATCACCTTCCGTGCGACGCCGGCACAGCAGATCACAAGAGGTGCCATCCACGCTGCAACTTTTGGCGTCGGATACATAGTCATGTTGTTGGCCATGTACTTCAACGGGTACATCATCATTTCGATCATCGTTGGAGCCTTCTTGGGCAAGGTGTTGTGCGACTGGATGGTCGTGAAACTGCCACTGGTGACGGAGCAACGTTTCGACGAGTCGCGAGATGAAGCACCTGGTATTTCAGAGCCTACTGTCTGCTGTGGATGAATTCAAGTCTAGGCAATGAGCATCAATAACGTTATGTAACTGCAATGAAACGCGCACTACAACCAAACTCCGCTGTCCCAGCAAGGCTTGTTCAAAGTCATCAAAAGGCATGATTCTCTGGGAAGTCAGTATTGTACCCAGTGAGAGCGCAAGAACATGATGCCTACCGTCAATCTGTCACAGCAGTAAGTTTGACCCATAGGTCAGGTCTGTAGAACAAAGTATGATGCTGAAGCCTGCTCTCCCATCCCGCACTCCTCTCATCCAACTCCATGTCGAAGTTGAACAACATTTTGGCAAACACCAATCTTAGCTCAGCATAAGCAAGGTTCTTACCCAGACAACTATTAAGACTATTAGCCATATCACTGACTACAAGAACGGTATGTTTGGCTTACTTCCTAGGACCAAACGAAAATGGCTGCACAACGGCAAGGTTGTCCTTAGCATACCTCTCCGGTCGAGATGCAAGCCAACGCTCAGGTACAAAGCGCTCAGGATCTGTGAAATTGAGGGAGGAACGATTGGCGATGTATTGGTTGATTGAAATAGAAACCTGGAACCATCATCAGTAGGGCAAGTAGCGAACCAGCATACAGAAAACGCAAACATACATTGCCCTTGCCAGAAAGATGCACACCGGCAACATCTGCACCAGTCTTTGGCACTTTCCTCATAAATCCAGCAGGTACGGGAGGATAGTAACGCAGAACTTCGTGAATGAAAGCGTTAAGATACTCGAAGTTGGTGACCGAATCAACGGTAATTTCGTCGTTACTTTTGTATCGGCCACGAACTTCTTGCTTGAGTTTCTCCATAATCGCAGGATTGCTAAGCAAAAAGTAGCTGCCAATAGACAGAGTCGTAGCCGTAGTCTCCGTGCCAGCGACAAGGAAGAGACCGAGGTTGGACACCAATTCGCCCTTGCGAAGGTCTTCGGCGTGTTTACCGTCATCCTCTTCGAATCTACCCTTCTGGTGTTCCATAACTGCAGTAACAAAGTCCGGTCGCTGAGTCTCTGTCGCAACTCTGGTGGCAGTCTTGACTTGGATCCACTTGAAGAGCTCGATGCGCTTCTGGATTTGCGATTTGTTGATGATCAAAGAGCCAAGACGTCTGACGAAGGGGAAGTAGTGGGTAACATAGGCGAATTTGACGGCCTTCAATCCTTCGAGGATGTTACCAACCCAGAGATGTTGTTTCATATCTGCGAGAGAGCCGAAAGGTTGACCAAAACTCAAGTCGGTGATCACGTCGAAAGTAAATCCATTGTACCATTTGCAAAGCTCGATCTTTCCAGTAGAGTCCCAGCCATCGCCACCAGCGGCATACTCAGGGATACGATCGGAGATATCGCGGAATCGTGAGATGAGTAGATCGACGTAAGATTGGAGTAAGCCTTCTTGTTCACGAAGAGCTCTGTCGGAGAAGGCATGGCTCAGAACACGTCTTTGGCGGCCATGGTTGTCTCCTGGAGCAGTCAAGAGGTTTGGAACACCGTTCATGGGTGTCGGATACCAAGCAGGGTCTTTTTCGAAGCTTCCAACTCCCTTTTGCTTGCCAGTGCGGAAGCCATAGATTTCTTGCCATGGGTTCTCCTTGCCTGAGATGACGGAGACCTAGTCAAGAAGTCAGTTCGCTGCGCATATCGCTGATACATTCCGACCATAGATAGACCAAGATGTTGATATAGCAGACTTGTGCCATGGTGGCAGACTCAAGCGCCAGGTAATTTGACCTACCTCGTTTGGGCTGTATCGCACGATCTCGCCATAGCGCTCATGTAACGCTTGCATCCAAGGTAGTAGAGTGCCATTCAAGCTGTGGCGTATGTACGGAATGCGAGAGGCAGCAAGATACCAAGGACCAGGAACATGGCTCAATGGGTGGAAGAAAATGGTGTACACCGTGTTCAAGACTTGATAAACAATATACTAAACAGCATTAGTCCTTTGACCTGAATCAATAATCAATGAAATCGAGTCAGATACCAGAGCAGCGAAGCCACCAGCAATAACCACTGTATGGCTTAGAGAGTAGAAGAGATCCATATCGGTAATCCAGTAAATCGAACTGTGAGCCTCGACTCGATAGAACAAAGCAAAGGTCAGCATAGGGCGGGCGTCATGCTTAATATACCCATATCAATCAGAACCATTACGCCAGCGTGCCGGCTACAAGCAAGCTAATGCTGGAGATCAGAATAGTAGGTATGTAAGCGCCAGACGGGTCGCACGTACGCCGTCCATCCGTCTGACAACATCCGGTAGGATGACCAAACCTGACTCTCCATAAGAGGCAGTCTTTGCGACTTTCTTGAGAGGATCTTGCTCTGAGCTTATGTCTACAGCGTTGGTAGGATGCTGATGTTGCACTGTCGTAGCAGTCATCTTGACCATCTCGCTTGTTGCGGCAGTCTGGTGATTGGAAGGTGGGGGTGCGTTCTCTTTTGACAGGTTGCGTCCCGCAACGTCCATGCTTTTTGCAGGCAGATCTACAAACTCGGTTATGGCAGCTCCGAGATGGAGATGGCATGGATGCCGAGGTTGTGTAATTTATGCACGCATCTGAGAGAAGGTCATGTTCTGGCATGGTTTTCCAATTGCATCGTGCTACGAGGTGCTGTTACTCCGTACTAAGCGGGAAAATTCATCCGATTCGGCCGGATGATCCTCCATGTGAGGAGGGCTTCGTCTATAAATTTGCTTACATCGAACCGACGGTGCATCAATAGACACGAGGGTAACATGTATAAAAGACGGCCAGTTTCTACCGTGCCTAGGTCTAGCTGATGCGAGACCTCGGTCTCCATAAGCGCTTGTAGGACTCATGTCAGACGCATCATTCTCGTAACACTTGCATCCTCAATCCTTCTCCAAGCCTGCCCCGTCCTTGATGGAAACTTCATGCATCCATTTCCCTCGATCTCTCAAGCCAAATCCTCACTGACGGGCTCAGGCCTGCTTCCAAACAGAACCTTGTACCTCACAATCTCCACGATCTCAACTGCACCTTCCTCTCCGCTCTGTGATTTTCTCAATACAGCCAGCGGCTTCGGTAATTTCTTGATCTCGCCGGTCATGCGTTGATGCTTGCCGATGTAAAAGTATACGCGTTTCATCCATGCTCCACTGTTAGGGTCCGAGATGCCTGGTGTATAGAGAGGAAACACTAAGTGTCCGACTTCTGTTGATGACGTGATTGTGTTATTGGCGTCGGAGGAGTCTTCTTCTGTAGGGTTTGATTGGGGAAAATTGATTGTGCCTTGAAGTTCGATTATCGCGAGTCCGGAAGGTGTGTGCAAAAGTTGAGGCAGTGGGTTGTTAGGGTCCTCCGTTGGTGCTGATGATGTTGAGATGGATCTCGACATGTGGACTGGTGTGACTGATGGGAAGGATTGGGTAGACATGTTTTCAGAGGTGTTGATCGTCTTCTCTCGAGTTTTGGTGTGTATTTTCTCTAGATCTTCGATAGTATCTGTGGGAAGCTGGCGAGATGTGACGGCCTAGTTTTGATGTTGATGTATTGATTTACTTCATGATGGGCTCGGAAGTCTCGAGGAAGACGCGCCGCAAAACGAATTGCCTTTTTGGGCTTGATTGGCTTCGCCCGCTTGCAAGGCAAACAAGTGCATTTCGCTCTCACATCGTTCACATGTCATGGACTCTCAAAATAAAAAATGTGCAAAATAATACAACAATTCATTGTAGAGAGAGACTGGATCATATGTCCTTTCCAATCTGTACAACATGATCCACCCTGAACGCCCGTGCCATGCGTCGTAATAACAAAAAGAGAAAAATGAAAGCATAATGTGCACACAGGCGTTGCATGCCATAAGAGCGTAGCATAGCAAATCGCTCTTACATGCCCTCTTCCATACTAACATTCCTCCACCAGGGTGATGAGTTGTTGTCTTGCGGTCCATTGACCATCTCTTCGGCGTCTCCGACTTGTCGACGTTCACTGACTTCTCTAGTCGCGACACGCTTCAACTTCATAGCGCGAGATGCCATGGCCAGACTTATGTTTTGCATAGAGGGCTTCTTTGAAGGGGCTCTCTGTGGCTGGCGCGTCAATCCTTGGGATGGGAAATCTGATGGTGAGCCTTCGTCAACCATCGGCCTGTCGATGACTGGCTGAAACCATTCATCCCTCATGACTGGTCGTTGTCACTGTAGCGGTTCCGACGAGGAGGACAGGCGATTCAAATGGAGGTAGACATCGGTGCCGTAGCTGTGAGATATGTTAGCAGATTGCCCCTCGAGTCAGGCGAAAACTTGGCACTTACCCCTCCATACTGATCAGCTTCAGGTCTCCGCCAAAGTACCTGGCGTACAACCTGGAAATGGGCAGACCATAACCAAAGCCTGCCATTGGAGCCTTGAAGTCGCTTTTGTTGAAGTCTGGGTCGAGTTGAGGCGTTTGATCGACAGTCGTATACATGTAAGTCCATACAAGGGGAATGGAGCTTCTCGGAATACCGCCACCCTCGTCAGAGATCTTGATGGTGATGTCTTCCTTTCCTTCGGCCACAACGACCTTTGTGACGGGAAACTCTTCCTTGTCTTGTCCATGTGTTTCGACGACAGCACGAAGGGAGTTCTTGAGCGTCTCAAAGAGCATATGCGACAAATGACCCGGAACGTACATGAAGTTGAGGTCGGGGTTGCAGACGAGTTGAATTTTGGGAGCATCGAAGAGGCCGTAGTGATCCTCGCAGACGAAGCGAGCGTTCTCGATGGCTTCTTGGGCCAGATCGCGCACGTTTGTCTTTGTACAGATGATGCCGACATAGGTAGGATCCGAATGAGCTCGTTGATCGGTCAGAGCAATGTGCTGGCCTATAAGCATGCGAATACCGATACGAGACATGTAGAAGCGGTCGAGGAAAGCCTGGATGTTGTGGTCTATTTGCATTCGCTGACGCTTGCGCTTGTATTCGAGGATGCCTTGGGCAACGGTGGTCACGACGCTATCGTGACGGCGCTTGATCTTCTCGAGAGTCTTTGAAAAGCGGGTGTTGTAGTCATTTAGCTCTGGCGGCCAGTCATTGGTGTCGTCGCCAGCACTGTAATAGCGTTTGAGGGCGTTCTTTCTGTTTTCGCCATGGTCGTGGTTGTTGTGGTGAAGCTGAGAGCGATACTGGCCCTGGTTTATGCTGGGGTTCTTTGTGGCCTCGCTCAGGATGCGCGAGTTTTTGCCATTCTGTGGTTTCAAGAGGCGATCGCGGATTCTGGACGAGAGGGTGGGCTTGGGTAAAGTGGTGATTTCCTCGAAAGATTGGGCATACCAATCTCGTACTCGGCCGATCGAGGGCATGTCGCCCAAGCCGTCGGGCAATTCTTGGAGTTCCTGCACGCGATGAGCCAGCCTTATAGGCAGCTCTTCGGAGAGGAATTGCGATGCGCGGAACAGAGTTCCTGTTCATGTCGTCAGTCGTTCTGCGTGATTGTGGTCGACTCGTGTGATGACGGTAGACTCACCCACTGACGGCCTCTCTCCAAATTGGACCATCTGCCGTAAGCTCACACCAGTGGCAGGGAAGTTGGCATAGTGGCGGATCGTGTCCATGAGCTCAGTCGACTTTTTCCACGACATGGCTGGGCTTGTCGAGGCCTTGCGGCCAGAAATCCGGGAGGAGGTGACAAGCTCGCGAGCTCAAGCTGTGTGCTGGCGAGTGCTCAGCAGAGGACGAATCTGACGTCTAGGTCTTGTCTTGTGCGTTGTATAACGAGAAGAGACGGGTGGTGAGTCAAGCGTGCTCAGAATCATCGACTTCGTCACCTCGGGCTGATGGAGCGCTGCTGCGACCCCAGAAACTCCACAACATCTGCCATCACATGCCGAGGCTACAAACTACTCGAATGCTCCCGTGCGATTTTCGTTGTTTCTACTCGACTATCATCCACTATCTACTACCTCCTCACCACACGGACTATCTTTGACCGAGTCCTGATCGATCCTTTTGATCTATGCCCTGTGTGTTCGCCTCAAGTCAGCTACTCGAGCATTGTACTCGTGGCTGCATCAGGGCGTCGGCAGTGCGTATTCCGACTTCGGCCAAGTGCTATTCCACGCCCACCTATCCAAGGGCACAATTGTATCCAACATCACGTGCCTCGGTCAAGCAGCCATCTTGTTCATCAATCGTCTGCTTTCGCTCATAATACAGACTACATATATATACAGTTGTTTTTACACGACAGACCCATGTCGGGCCGTCAAGAGAGAGGGGTATACATCTCAGTCTCCAATCTACCGGAACGCCTTGATGCCACTTCGCCCCAGCCAAATATTGCCAAACATGCTTGCTCTTCCAGAAAAACAATTCCATCGTCTGAAATACTTTTCCTGCCATCCCATATGCGTTCGCGTTCAAATGATATGCGCACGTTCATTGCCGTATCGATTTTACGAGTTTCTGACGACTCCGACCTTGGCGGGCTGAGATAATTGTTAGCATCTTTCTGTCTGGCTTGACATCTTTCTCGATGCTTGTACTCACTCTGATGACTCTGCCGTTCAGGGTGAAGCCCTTGGACTGGCAGAAGAAGACGGTGCCGTCGGTCTTGTCGGGCTGAGGAGTTTGGAAGGTGGCATCGTGCATGTTGGGGTCGAACTTATCGCCCTCGGCGCTGGGGTCGAATCTCTCGAGACCGTGCTTCTTGAGTGTGTTCATGAGGATGGTCTCGGTCATCTTGAGGCCGGAGTGGAGGTCCAAGAGGTCCTTGTTGCTGCCGTCAAGCTTCTCCTTGGGAACGACTGAAAGAGCACGGTCGAGGTTGTCAATGCTGTCAAGCAAGTCTCTCGAGAAGCTCTGGAGGGCAAAGTCCTTGGCTGCGCGGACTTCGCGCTTCGTCTGCTCTTGCAAGTTGCGGTACTCGGCGATCTGGCGCTTCCACTTGTCCTGTACACACTTGTCTCAGTATTGCTTTCCTCTTTGCTCTCTAGAGTATGCGCTCAACGAACCGTGACATCTGCGACCTCCTTCTTCTTGGCCTCGAGCTCCTTCAGGGTGGGGTCCTCCTTGGTGGCTTCGGCGACCTTCTCTGCGTTCTCAGCAGCGACGTCGTTCTCCTTGGCTCCAGTCTCGGCTGAGTAGCTTCTAATGGCGGCGACGGCGCGACCCTGCTGCACAGCTCTGAAAGAGAAGGGTACTCTGCTCTCAACCGCTTGCGAGAGGGGTCTGGCCGATCTGGTGAGGAATCTGAAGCTCATTTTGAATTGTGTGTGGCGAAGGAATTGACTGAGGGGACAAGGAATGTTTCGTGAATTGAATGAGAAAGTGTAGCTTCAATGATGACTGTCTGGAGTTTTTTGGTGCCAAGAAAGTCGCCCTCGAGCTCTGGTGACGCCGATCGCTCCGAAGACGCTTCGAGAATGACGAGAACAAACAGGAGCTGCCAGTCTTCCGTTTCATCCCGTCTACCAACATCAATTGCAATCACTATTCACACGCACTTGAAGATTATTGGAAACATGTTATTCTGGAGTCACAAGACGACTGCCTACTGCTTCAAGTGTTTACCCAATAACGACTTGGCCTCTTCGATATACTCCTTCACTTGACCATTCCACAGCTTCTCGTCTCGCTCGCGACACTCATTCTCAATCTTCTTGAAATCCTTGCCAACGCCCTCGGCTCTCCATTCGTAAAGGTCTCCTGAACGACGAGAACTCTGCACGAGCCATTGGGTTCTCTCCAGTCTCTGCTCGCTGTAAGCCTGGAAAGCGGCATCGAAGCCCTTGTGGCCTGCCTCCGCGACTCTAGGATCGTTCAGCAGCTCTGCCATGACTGCTGCATCTTCTATGCACATGCCCGCGCCTGCTCCGTGGTGAGGAGATGTAGCATGGCCAGAATCGCCGACGACAACTACGCGGCCTTTGTTGTAGTAAGGCATAGGATGATCTCCAGTATCTGACATCTCGTTAGCTTTGCATGTTTCGTGATAAAGTGACGAAATTACTCACCGTAGATGGCCCAGCAATCGAGATTGGGCTCCAACATGTCGATGATCTTGTGGACAGTCGCGCCGAAATCTTTGAAGTCCTTGAGAACATGAGATTTCTCGGAGGGCAGAGTAAGCTTAGTGTCTGATGGCCACTGTCCTGGGTCGACCTTGAATGCCACCACATTCATGGTCGCTCCCTTGTTGACTGGGAATGTCAAAACATGGCCATCTTGGCCCATGTGCATTTTAGCGTTCTGCGCCAGGTCGTCACCTAGCTCTTTTCTTGCCTTGTCCATGGGGATCAGACCACGGTATGCATACTTATGCGTGTACACTGGCGGGCTGCAGGGGTGATCAGCACCCATCATCCATGCTCGCACTTTGGACTTGATGCCATCACATCCGATCACTGCCCAGAGTCAGCTTGTTTTATCGACGATGATTGAACCGGCTTTGCTCACCTGCATCAGCAGTAGCATCTGTTCCATCATGGAACTTCATTCTCAATTTTCCATCCTGAAGCTCTTCGATAGTATCCAGGTGTTTTCCGAAATGGGTAACTCCATCAGGAACGTGCTTGACCAGCTCATCCAGAAAATGTGCTCGGTGCACAGCATTGGCTCCAAATTCATTGCTGATGCTGAAAGCATATTCCTGCTTTCCAACTTCTGTGTCGTTGTGGGCATCGACCCAATCGAACCATACAGACTGCTTGTCCTCTCCTTGATTACGAGTTGCTACCTTCTCGAAAGCCTCAAAGATGTCTGGCGAGCAAATCTTCATTGCTCTTGCTGCGGCGGGGTTGAATGCGACACCTGCTCCAATCTCGCCAAAGTGAGCTGCTTGTTCGTAGACATTGACATCCAGTCCGCGATGGAGTAGAGCGATTGCGAGGGTGGCGCCACTGATGCCACCGCCAATGATGGCGATTTTACCCAATGGCTTTGATTCCGGCATTGTGAGATTGATGAGTGATGTTAGAGGTGAGTCGCCTGTCGATTCTCAGTGAATAACTGCCGATTGTTTCACGAACGATTATCCGAGGTCAAGGAAGCGGAGTCTGTAATTGCAAGATGAAGGTGGACGCAGGAAGTAAACGTAGGAGAGTGCCTTCTGTGGATATATACACCAAGCTTTAGCATTCGGAAAGCGTTCGTGATACCATCATCCGCGACACCCGTGTTTGTGTTCCTAATTACTGGTCATCATGGAGGAGTTACCCCATGATACTCCGCCTCTGGTGGTCAATGATGACGTATACCTTCTGGTCAGCAACAGTCTTCGGAAGTAGGATCTCCGAGTGTGCTTCCGACGCGATGGGTAGCACATGTGGCATATATCGTAATTGTCCACTTGGAGGCCTACGTGATATGGTAATGTCAGGTATTACCATTTTCGGAGTGCAGCTTCCGGTGCAGCTTCCATGCTTGTTGGAACATCGGAAAGGCCGACTACGTGTTGAACGATGCATTTGCTTGCATAAGCTCGCATAAACCGGGACCCTGGGTGTCGACAAAAGTCAAAGACCGAGCACGCCTTTTGCTCTCGCTCACCGGAATCGGACTGCTCACTCTAGCGCCGATCTCTGGTTGTCAGAATGCGCAACGACTTACTTGTATTAGAGCTCGCGCAAACCGCGCATTGGGAGGAGACATGTTGTTACGCTTTGCTCAAGCAGATTCTCTTCCTCGAAAGCCATGCTCATCGCGACAGTATCGCTCTTGATGGATTTCCGTGCCTTATATGTGCCCTAGCAATCCCGTATTCGAGCTGCATGAACATGGGTGTTAGAATGCGGCGCTGTTCAAACTTGTCGACTTTCGGGCAGTCCGAGGTAGATCAAGATGCATGTACCTTGCTGACGAGTTGAATATCTCAACTCTCGCGACCGCCGACATAAAACGTGCCAGTGACCAACTGACAAGCCACCGAGAGGCTGGATGTCTCAACCCACAACAACTTCACCACTCATGCACAGGACCAACTTACCCCAAATGGGAAATGCTTCGATTGGCGAGGCCGCATACGGAGACTGGTCCGAGTCGTGTAAACGCGGTTGGTTCACGCAGATCCTCGGCTGAGTGCACCGTCTAAAACAGCCACGGCTACTACGATAAACGATCATACTATCATGCAAACCGCATGAAGACAGCCATGACATGGTGGACAAGCCCATTTGAGATGGCGATGAGTCCGAAGGCCCGACGAAGGAGTGAATAATCTCAGCAAATCCGACGGAACTCATGACCGGCAACCGTGTATGCAGGCTACCGCTTGGAGCTTTCCCGTGTGACGGCCATCACACCCAGTGGTGTTATGGCCGCCGGCGGCGACTAGTCGGCGACTGTCGCTCTGATTCTGTCGGTCTCGGTCAGCTTATTTACACCGCCGTCGGCGACTGTCGCTCTCGTTCCTCGTATAGAGCACTTGGCTGACGTAGATGGCGTATTTAAGGCTTGAAAACCGTGCTCTTCCCCTCTCTTGTGCGTACTTAGTTAATTCAGCTATAGGGACCGATTAGTGTTATGCCTTAGATTAGTTCGTAGAGCATAAAGGAGGTGCTTTAAAAATAAGGTTAATGCTCTATAAGTAGTGTAAGGATAAGACAGTCCCTCGAGATAAGACTAATCGGAAGATTACGCACCTAAAGGAGGGTTAGTCATTTGTTCTTTATGTTTAGAACTTAATAAAACATAGAGATAGAGAAGATAAGACCTTCCGCGCCGTAGCTATATAAGAACTCGGCTAACTTAACTATAAGAAGTATCTAGATCTACTCGAGACTATTATTAGTAAGACCCCGTCGCTACTTAATAGAAAGGAGGTAACTAAGCTATTTGCTATAGTAGTGTTTAACTCTAGGTTACTATTTAGTACCCTTAAGAGATCCCCTTCCTTTTACGAATTTCTTAAGGCTCTAAGACCTAACTTTAAGATGCCGACATAATAGAAGCTATCGACTAAGCTGCTCGAGGCCTATAATAAGGACGTTAGAGAATAAGTTTAGAAGATTATCGATACGTATTACTTAAAGGAAACCTAGGATCCTTACCTTAACACTATTAGCGACGAGTTAACTTCGGTAAATAGAGTAAGGATAGTAAACTTATCTATTAATATAGGCGATAGGTAGTCCTTCTATGTCGAGTGTGTCGATAGCGGTCCTATAACTTAGGGAGTAGAACTTATTATCTTAAAGACTTACTTAAGTAGAAGGTCCTTAAACTTACTAAATACACTAGCGGCCTTACTACTTAGAATAGCTATTATACCGATACCTACGAAACATAGAGAAGTCTACATCGACTAATCTAGAGCGACTATAACCTCTAGCACGTGTTCTACGTGCTCTATAACTCTTATAGTATCTAGCTCTATATCGGTAACTTCATAAAAATCGAGTATTATGCCGTCGCTACGAAGGAGGTAGTAAAGGTTAATAACTTTATACGTAACTCGCTAAAAGTTTAGGCTAATCTCTATAATTAGGCCGACTACACTAGCATTACTATTAAAGCGCTCGCGCGGTTAGTAGTAACTCGATAGGGAAGTAAATACGCTACTCTAGATACACTTACTAATAACATCGAACTACTAACGAGACCGTCGTTTATAGAGCGCGCTAATTTGCTTAGTTTAGAAGGTAGTAGAGAGGTTAGAGCCCTCTTAAAATTGCTAAGCTTTTAGCGATATGCGCGCTACTTAAGAGAACTACTCTAACCTCTCTATAACGCGCAAATTGCCTCTAAAGTAGACCGGTCGACTGTCGGTATAGTAATTCCTCGCTAGCGCGATATAAGAGCTAATCTAGTTACTACCGAGAGGCTGCTGTTTAAACCTCTAATTTTAAAGGCCTTTAATAAGCGCTTTAAGACTTAGACCACTAATATTCACTAGGCCGCCTTTACACTTAATTCTTACACCCCGTTAGCATATAATACCTTCTTAATCGACTAGAAAGAGGCCTATTACTAGTTCTTTAAGAAGCATATTTAGGCGAGTAATAAGGATAAGTTTAACACCTTCCTTAATGAATTTACCTACTTTATTAAGCGTAGAGGAAGGACCTTTAGTCGAGACGCTATATAGGAACTAAATGATTAGCGGGCCTTTTAGACTCTAATCCGTAAAGAAGTTCCTTTTATTGCTTATATAGCCTCTTAACTAGCTTATACACCTACTAACTTAGTTCCCTCTAAGCGCGCCTTCTTAAGCATAAATTTTATTTAGAACAAGTTCTATAATAAGCTCTTAAGCACTAAGACTAGTTAGCTTATTAGCATCTATCGCAACTTAAGAGCTATCTAGCGTAATCTAGTTCTTAAGAGATAATAGAAGTAAAGGGTAACATCGCAAAATCCTAAAGTCTAATATCGTGCTATAGTGCTACGCGTTACTACGCTTACTATAGGTTACTATAGTATAGACCTCTATGCTATAGCCCTTCTCTATCGTCGCTAAGGCCCGCCTCGCTACGCTACGCTTACTACTAGCGTTACTAGTAGCTATTAGAAGAGCACCCCCTACGTCGCTAAGTCTCTAAGAGTGCTCTTTTATTACCTTCGCTACTAGCCCTTCTAGTAGTTACTATAATATCCTCCCTCTTATATCCTACTATATTATTAGCATTAATTTATCCTTTTAACTACACGTAAACAATTACGTAAGGCACACGGTGCTACAAAGTAGAGAAGAATTTATTATATAACTAGAACCCTTTATATTGAAGAGCCCTATAAGTAGACCTTAGTAGAGTCTTCTAAACCGCCGTCCCTATCCTTTATAATAACTTTATATGCTTAAATCTCCTCCTTATAGTTAGCCGAACCATTAGGTAATCCTACAAACTTAACTACGAGCATAATGTAGCGCTTATTAACAACCTTACTAGTAACATTACTAATAACCTTATTAAGGTAGGTAAGTAGTACCTTTATAAGACTCTTATCTAGGTTAAGAACCTCGAAGTCCTTATTAACCTTAGCCTCTAACTTTTCCTTTATATTAGAGCTACTATCTATAATAATGCGGTAGTAGCTACTAGCAAGGAACTTAGTAACATCCCTACGTAGCTTAAGGTCCTTATAGAATATAGTTACTATCTCCTTAACCTCTTTCTCTAGTCTAGATAGGGTATATAAGTCTCCGACGCTAGAGGTAGAGGAGTAAGAGATTAAGGCTAAAGATAAAGTAGGAGACGAGTTAGATCTACGACTACTAGAAGGGCTAATACTACTAGTTCCCTTAGACTTAATATAGGAGGTAGCATCGAAACTACCTATTAGTTCTCTAAAGCGCGGAGTGTAGGCGCGCAGAGACTAGGCGGTAGTAAACATAGTAGTATTATTATAGTTATCTTCCTCCTTATTCTTAATCTAGACTTCGTAGGTCGTTATAGTAGCGACGCGTTAGGTAAGAGTAGGGGTAGGGGGGGGGCTCGTTAGTTAAGTCGATAGTTATAGGAAGAGAGAGCTAGCGCTTCTAAGGGGGCTTCTAGTCGGTGTAGTAGACCTAGTAAAAGGCGAAATTAAGCGTAAAGGTAATAGGTAATAGTAGGGATCGTGTTTAATAGACGCGTAATTAATGGCTAATGTAGTTAAAGTGCGCGTGTATAGTATAAAGGGTTTTAAGGTAGGCGAGCTAAGGGAAAACAAAAGCTAATAAACATAGTAGGCTAACGAACTTAATAGTAAAGGAGGACTTACTCGCGATTAATGTTAATGTTAAAGGAAGCGTTAAAGGGCGCAGAAGTTAAGAGAAATAACTACTCTATAGTGCACGTATCGCTAAGGCTTTTAATGTAAGCTATATAAGTAACGGAACGATCGGCTTTACTATCTACGTACGTTCTACGTACCCTCGTCTAAGCCGTAGGAGGCACTACTACTCTAAAGGAAGAAGCGAACGTAATAACGCTTAGAAGCGATAATAACTAAGAATCTAGGCATAATGTTAATCTTAGCGAAGGCCTTCTTTATAGCGGCGACCTCCTAGTTAATAACCTAAGTAAACTAGCCTTCGGAGACACTATCGTAGAAGTAGATAATAGTAGTAGGAGCCTTACCCTAACTAACCTATCTCGACTAACCGTTCTTAATAAGAGAGATAATATGCTTCTTAATGTTCTTATCGGTAATTATCTCGACGTAGTAGCTATTAGTCTTACTAGCGGTAGCGTAGCGAGTAGCGTTAGCGTTTATCGAGATAGTTATAGCGGCTATAGAAGGGCTATTAAGACCGGGAGTAGCGTAAGACACATCGGCGCTAATAATAACGACGCTATTATCGAGAATAGCCTCCTTTAAGGTAATAGGGCTAAAGACGGTATTAGTAAAGCTACCTAACGTAGCGTTAAACTTTATTAATACATTAGAGATGTACTAAGCCTAAGCCTTCTAAACATGGGCATACTAGACATACCGGGACGAGATACTAAGCTTACACTTATAGTAGCGCTTAATCTTGCCGTATATAATACTATTCTTATTATAAAGGATAAACATTAAAAGCTAAGGTCTACTTTTATGCTTATTACTAGCTAGCTAGAAGGCCTCCTATGCTAAACTAGCAGGATCGGCGTTTAAGGTAGCGTAATAGGTAGAGGGGTCCCTATAGGTAGGAGGAAGAGTAGCACTATAGACGGCGTAGGTCTAGATAAAGGACTATAAGAATCTCTAAATAGTAGCCTTATTAGCCTACCTTCGAAGGGACACTACGCTAGGGAATAGCGTAAGACACATTAGCTCCGAAACCTAGATTAACGTCCTTATTCTATCTACGGCCGTCCTTACTAGTAAGGGTTGTTTATAAGGACATCGTTATAGAAGATTTTAATCTACTTATCGTCCTACTCCTCGAGCTTATCCTTACCCTTAATTAAGAAGTAGTGCTTTCTAAAGGTGATAATCTTAAAGATAACTTCCTTTCTACCTCCGTTAGTAGTAACGAGATCCTAAGAAGACCTTAGCGGCCTTATCGAGTTTACTATTAGCTCTAATGGCCGTAAGGATAATAGCTAATAGAGGTAGATATAGTCTATAAGCATTGTTATAGAGGCTATAGTAGTCCCCTTAACCTAGTTGCTAATAGTAATGCAATATAGAGCCTTATAGCATTGTTACTAGTACTACTTATAAACTAAAGGAGGCTTATAGTGTTATCGAACTTAAGTCTAAAGCCGTATAGAATATAGCGAGCTTCAGCGGCGCATTCCTTACTAAGGATAGTGCTAGTAGGTCTATGTTTAAACTCCCTAGCGTACTCCTTAGTAGCCTTAATAGCACTAGCCTTCTCGACAATGTTAATCTTACTAATTAAGCCCCTATCTCTATGCTTAGGAGGTAGGTTATATCTTAGGGGTCTACCGTAGATGTCCTTAGGCAGCTTTATAAACTAGAATAGGGTAGCTAGCTTAATAATGATAGCCTAGTAGCCGTTATTAAGTATATAGGAAGTAACGAGCTCGAAGGATTAAGTAGTAGAGAGCTTTATAGTCTAACTAAAGCCGCCTTCCTTAGCCTTAGGTAGAGGCTATAGATTATTAGTATTAAACAACTAACACGTTAAGAAGGACCGCATACTTATAATAGTAAGAACATATTCGTTCTCGTAAGTGACATTAATTAGGCCTATACTACTAGTAGGAGTAGCTAGTTTATTAGTACCCTTAGGAGTGCCTCTCTTTCTAGTGCTCTTAGTCTTTACTCTAGTAGAAGGAGTTAAGGGAGCCTAATTCTTATCTCTAGACTTAGCATTAGGAGTAGTAGGAGCAGGTTCGGTAGCAGGCCTAGCTACTTTAGAGAAAATTGTCTTATTTATAGTTAGTAGGTTTTATACACTATAATAGAAATTAGCTCTTATCGTAAAGACGAGTAACGCGTTTCGAATAATAAACATCTAGCGCGCCGCGACCCTCTCTACTATAGCGTAACTCTAGAGCAAATAGCTAGATTAAATCCCTATATATACGCACGATATTAGTAGAGATGTTTATATAGCGGTAGTCGAACTAGTTAGTAGTAGTTAAATAGGGAGGATCGAGAATTCTGTCTATCGTTATCGTATAGTCCCCTTTAGACCCTTCTCTATCGTCGCTAAGCCCTCCCTACTTACCTCTCTGTTGTCGCTACTACTACTAGCCTCTCTAGTAGCTACTATAAGACTCGCTCATCCCTACTACTATAACACTATAATTATAATAACAAGATCTACGTATAGCAAATTCGGTAGTCGTATTTAAGACTCTCCTAGCTATGTTAATCTCTACGGTTCTTCTTTGCCCTTAGTGCCCCTTACGAAATACTCGCCTATAAAGATCTTTTCCCTATAGCCCTCTTCTCTACTCTTAATTTCTCTACTTCTACTCTATTATATACTCGTTTCTCTTTTACTCTCTACCTTATATTAGCCTCTCGTATAGCTAAATGCCTTATACGTTCCCTTTTTAACTCCTCTACTTATCTTATAACCTTTTCCTCCTAATCCTTGTTATATATAAAGTTATATGTTGCCTAATTAGCTATATTATTAATGTACATATCCTTGTTTATGCTTTAAGGTCGCTTGTCTACTAGCACTACGTACATTATATAATAGATAGAGGTTAGTCTATACATTCGACGGCCTTAAATTATACTATAGTATAGTCTTAGGGGTAGTAGTTTAATAAGTGTTATCCTATATACGTCGCTTGCTCTTCCTTAAGGATCCTTTAGTACGTAGACATTATAGTAAATCCTACTATATCGTATATTACCTTACTCTCCCTATTGCATGTCGTACTCTATAGTATAGGTTACGCTAATATCCTTAACTATTATAATTAGACGTAGGCGGATAGGTAACTAGCCTTAAAATGCTATAGATTGCTTTCTATCTTCTATAGGCGCTTTATACTCCTAGACCTAAACCTAATTACGCCGAGGTTTACCCCCTTTCTACTAATTCTCTATATAACAAGCGATGTTTTGTTCTATAGTACTACTATTATTAGTAATGTCGCTATACTCCTTCCTACACTTAATAGAGTAATGTAGCTAGATAGGATAGTTATTTACCTAAGTGTCCATTAGCTTAACTCTATCTAGATCTAGGTTACTTAGCTACTCTCGATTATAAGGGCGTAATTCTCGGATAAACACTACTATTACCTATTAGAAAAGCGGGCCCTCTTCTAGCCTAAGTAGCTCGATAATGTCCCTTACTAGTCGCTATAAAGCCTTCTTTATCCTCCGATTTTGTCCTAGTAGTCTAAATACCGAGTTAATAGGCTATAGTTCTCTAACTAAGACTAGCTCTTTATCCCTTTTACGGCCGTCTACTAAGGTAGGTTAGGGACCGTAGTAGAGAATATCTTATAGCGCGAGCATGTTAATGCTATATAAGTAGTGCTCTATTAGTTAGTCCTCCTAGTCGTTCTTCTTATTAGTCCTTTAGAAACCTTCTTTTATATAGGTATAATGCTTATGCTCTAGATGACTTATATCCTAGTTCGGCGCATAGCCATAAAGGCGTATTATCTATACGTAATAGGTTAAAGAATGCTACTTTAGAAAGTTAAAGTACTACTTATTATCCTTTACTTTTAGGTTGCAATATTTTCGAAACACTTCCTTATACTAGTTTATCCGATATAACGCTAGTTTGAAATATCTAAGCGTATTGTCGTCGTAGCTCTAATATATAGCTAGCGTAATGAAGTCGACTATAGCCTAGATAAACTAAATAGCTACGTTAGCTTCTAGAGTACCTACTTCTTCGAGTAAGGGAATAAATATAGGTAGTATCTAATAGAGGATATATTTTTGTTCTACTCCTATCTATTAACTTACCTTAGATAAGTGCTAGAATATGCGAATCGTCGCAAACTTTAGAATAGACGTAAATCGACGGTCGACGATGCTAGTTATAATGCTTTTAGCTACTTTAGTATTTACTTTTGCTAAGCGCTTCTTTATAGCATTAGCATATGTGACCGCCTTAAACATACGCGTCCCTAGCTTATTCCTAGCCTAGTCTAAAAGAAACAATTATGTCTAGCTAAGTACATGCATTATAATACCTTTTAGTAATTAGTAAAGGATGTCGACTATAAGACTCTTATATATGTCTATTAGCGGCATCGTTAAGGCAAAACAATTAATGTCGTAGATACGTTCGTCTAGATTAAGTTCTAATTTATCTCTAGATCCTAGACTAGCCTCCTCTTCCTTTAACTCTATACTATCGTCTACGACGTTAAAAGTCTACGAGGGCTAAGCCGTACTACTACTAGACATGCTAGTAGCTCCTTTACGTTATTGCTAAATCCTCTCTCTTATATTAGTCTTAGACCTCTACTTAGCTATAAGTTTAAGGTCCTCTTATAGATCCGGGTAAATCTTGCACATTGCGTAGTGTCTATTACCTAATACTCTAGTTAACTTAACCTGCTCCTCGTAATCTGTCGTAAAGGCTATAATAATTAGGACATAACGTCTAGTCTAGCTGTCTAAGTAGGGGATTTCGGTACCTACCTAAAGACATATCTACTTTACTAGTTTAAATATAGTTGCTAGATAGTAGTAAAATATCTAACCTCTTATTATTGTATCTCCCTCCTTAACGATAGGAATTAGACTAAGCAGTATTAACCTAGGACGCTCGTTTAAATGTTAAGTAAAGGCACAAAGATTTCTAATGCTAAGGTAGACTACGTAGGCTACTAGGTTACCTAACTATAGGGTTAACATAGTCTTATCGCTTATAATAATTAATGGCACGATTATTACGCCCTTACTACGTCTATCCTAACTAATCTTTTCTTATGTTTCCTACTACTAGTCTCCTACCGGCATGTCGTTATATCTTCTATAGGTTCGAGTCTCGTCGGTCTATGCCCTATATAGCTTATAATAGAGGTCGTCTTTAAATCCTAGATGTCTAAGAAAGAAGCGAATAGTATATACTAGATCTCGATATTATAAGGTATACGTTTTATTCCCGTTTAGACTATTATTGCTAGGTACGTCTATAGTTATATACTTCTACTAACTAATGTTAGCGATAGTTAGTATCTTTTCTATCTTCTTACGTAGGTCGTTAGCGGAATCCTAGCCTAACTGTTCGACTAGCAACTTAAGACTAGGTTACTTTAGGAGGCGGTCGATACTGTTCTTCAATATATTCTCTTAGTATATCTAACGAGCAAAGTCGAAACTAAACCGACTTCTAAATTCGCGTAAGAGTGTCGTCTCTAACGTATTAGGGATAGAGCATCTAGGATCGTATTAGACTAGTAGGAACAATAGCCTAATAATAAAGTCCTTTAACCTCTAAAGCCTAGCTACTACTTAGAGCTTTATATTATTGCTAAACGTTTTACGTACCTCTATCGCCGCTAAGGAGGATAGCTAGCCGCTATTCGGTTTAATCGAAGCGCTATACGCGAGACTTAGTATATCTTCGACTATAGTTACCTAATATTTATTATCTATAACTAAGGTAGGGAGGTTATGCTCCGCATAGTCTTGTTCGTCCTCTAAACTAGTATCTAAGATGTCTAGATAAGTTAGAAAAAAGCCTATAGGGTGCTCTACCTCCCTATAGTCTACCTCTAGGTCGTCTATAACCTTAAGACTAAGACGGTACCCTAAATAGTCTTCTATTTTATGTTCTAGTAGTACCTACTACTCTTCGGTTATTTAGACATCTAGTCCTTAGAATAGTTAGTAGTCTAGAATGTATTAGTTACTATCGAGTGTATCCGCCTCGTTAGTCTCGTTACCTATAAAGTATTAGGGTGCTATACGTGTTAACATATGCGTTTTTGCAGGAGTCTAGATAACCTTACCTTTACTATTCTATATTCCCTCGAATAAACTTCTTATATTATCGTAAGGTCCCTTATGCTTATTTAACCCTACTCTACTCTTAAATCTAGACCTACTGTACGTAGAGTATGTTAAATTAGCGGTGCGCATTATATAGTAGTAGGTATATGTTAATTTAGATACGAGGCTTACGCGCGCGGATCTAGTATAATTTAGCTATAACGTTATAGCTTAGCGTCTTTCGCCCTTATTAGTAGCGGTTTCCCTCCTCTAGGAATTATTCGATATATAATATTAATATATAACCTAAGACGTCGCTTATTGTAAGCGAGACGCTCAAACTATAGTATAGGAAGCTAAGTCTTTAAGGCAGTTTAAGAAGGCCCTAACTATTGCTCGTTATTAGATCCGTAAGAAGTACGACCCTCTTATCGAAAACTACGATAGGTAGAGAGCATAAGCTAGAGTAAGCTCTATAAACCTCAAATTTTAGAAGACTCGAGCTAAGGAATATAATAGATATCTATATAACTTTAATGCGAAGATTTAGAACATAGCTATCGACTACTATAAGGTACGCGAGCGACAAGACCTATATAGACGACTAAAGAAGGTAGAGCTTAAGGACCTTACCGTACTACTAGAGTACCCCTTTAATATCGTGCCTATTAGGGAGGAGGTTAGCGATAGCGAGGGCAAGGGCAAGGAAATACTATAATATTAGTCTAAGTCTCTTTCTACACCTATAAGGCCCTTACTATATTCCTAGTAGCCTTACTAGTAGTCCCTACTAATTTTCTGCCTTAAGTCCTAGTCTTTTTCTACACCTATAAGGCTCTTACTATCTTCCTAGTAGCCTTACTAGTAGTCCCTACTAATTTTCTGCCTCGAGTCCTAGTCTTTTTCTACACCTATAAGGCTCTTACTATCTTCCTAGTAGCCCTACTAGTAGTCCCTACTAATTTTCCGCCTTAAGTCCTAGTCTTTTTCTATACCTATAAGGCTCTTACTATCTTCCTAGTAGCCCTACTAGTAGTCCCTACTAATTTTCCGCCTTAAGTCCTAGTCTTTTTCCGTACCTATAAGGCTCTCGCTACCTTCCTAGTAGCCTCGCTAGTAGGCTACCTAGTAGCCCCTACTAATGTTTACCTCGAGTCCTAGTCTTTTTCTTTTCTACTAATTAAATACTCTTATTATAATTATTACGCTATCGTTATAATTGTAGTATTATATATTAAGAGGAAAAACTATTTAATTATTACGCTTATTAAAACTTTCCTTAATCATAATATTAACCCTTACCTTTATTATCTACTCGATCTTAAGAACCTTTTCTACTATAGCGTTCGTCTCAAAATTATTAGGGTCTTCTATTCTAACTTTAAGATTAAATACACTTAAGTCCTCGTCTAGTAGCACCGCTACTATAGCGTTTTAGAGGTTAGCAACACTATAGTTGCGCTTAACGAACTAGTCCTAATAGTCTAACTATAGAGCTATAGCAATAATGTAGTATACCTTAACTAGCCTTAACTTCTATACATTATAGGGGCGTCTTAAGCAACTAATAACTTGTTTAATAAGAGCTACTTATTAGCATCTGTCCATTAAAATCATATAATCGGTAGGGATAAGCTTAATGCTACTTCTTATAGTAGTATAGGAGACAACGATAACATAAGGGCTAGAATTATCCTTTCTAAACCTCTTAAAGATTTCGTTTCTCTCCTTAATAGTTATCTATCTACTAACGATTGTAACATCTACTAGGCCGTCTATGTTGCTATTTAAGAGGGTTAACTAATACCTAATACGATAGTATGCTACTACGACATTTATTAGTGTCGAGGCGCTAATAATAACCTTTCTTCTATAGCTAGTAGCTAGGTTAGTCTTAGATAGGGTGTGCTCGACGATGTCCACTATAGCCTTATATTAAGGAAGTTTAACTATATAAGGCATAGCGGCTTTATCGAATTTAGTTAACTAGGGATCATTAAATAGGGCGTCTTCGGCTTAAGCCTTATCCTTATAACTTTCTAGCGCTACTTCCTTATTATGTTCTAGAGCATCATTAATAATAGCTTTAGCGCTTCTAAGAGTAAGGTTAAATAATAAGCTCGCCTTAAACTTAGGATTAGACTCCCTTAATGCTTTAAAGCAAGGGAAGTTACTAATGTAGTAGAACTTATAGATACTTTAGAGGAAGCTAGCCTAAGAGAATTCTAACTTTTCGCCGCCATTCTTTACTATTACTATTTTAATATGTTTAGCTCGTATAATAGCCTATTTAAGCGTAACCCTATAAGGTTCGGCGATGTAGTTATAGTATTTATCTAGGATAGGGACGTTTATGTCTAGAACTCGCACTAGTGCTATATTTATAATCGGAATCTAATTAGGTCCCTATAGTGTCGATGTAGTAAACTAAATAGTCGAGTCGTTTAGTAGATAAGCTAAATCCTAAGCCTCGAGCTTATTAGTAATAGTTGTTATTAACTATCCTACCTTATAGTTAATAAGGGCGCCGCTAGTAGAAACGTCCTTATTAAGGACTCTATAGATCTATCTTAACGTAACAAAGCTCTTTACTAGGAGCTAGTCTCTCCTAAACTAGTTATCTATGTTATTAAACTCCTCGATCGTACTTTACCCCTTCCTAGATACTTTAAGAAGTAAGGCATACTAATCTTAAAAGCGGTCTAGGTAATAGGCACTAGTGCCTAGATTAGTTATACTATTAGTTAGAGAAGGGATGTAATAGCTTAAGCTCTCTATAGCTATTAATAGAGCGATAAGGGAACTTAGCTTATTAAGGAAGGTTCCGCTAATCTAGATAAACTATAGTAAGCCTAGAATGCTTATTATGTTCCTCTACAAAAAAGTTTGCTAGCTAGTAATCTCGTAAAACTTATCTATAAACATATAGCTAAATTTAGTATTAATTAAACGCTCGGAATCGTTAGGCTTAACACCTACTAGGGTCTTAGCGGTACTATAATCCGTTAGCCTAATGCGCAATGAAAGGTTTCTAGTAGTATAGATAATAATGGTAGTAGAACACTATAGGTACTATTCCTCTTACCTATATTCTCGCTACATCTTTCTCTTATAGCGTAAGTCCTTCGATTTCTAGAGCATCTATATAACAGATAATTTAGTATTGCTTTAGAACTAGCTAACGCGAAGTAGTAAGGCTAGCTAAAACCTAGAAGGGAGTTTAGAGCAAAAGCTTAAGACATAATTGCTATAATCGGTTTTAGTCTTCCTTTCTAAAATCTTAGTAGATACGACTATTACTAGAGTTAAGGGAGAAAACTTGTTTAAAGATCTATACTATGCTTAGATTATAAGGGGGGGCGGTACTACTAAGAATGGTCTAGTACTAACTTAAAGATCCTATTCTTAGTCCTTAGGCTTCTCTTTAGTTAATCGCTCTTAGTATTACTTAATCGTCTTAGTCGGGGCTTGCTTAAATAGCGTATACGAATTTATATACTTGTTAGTAGACTTAGATAAATAGCTCTATTAGAAGGCTCGTAGTACCTTGAAGATTCTAATAGAGATAGGCGTCTTACTAACTCCTATCGTATAGCTAAGAATCGTCTAAAGGCCTCTAGAAAGTAGGACGCGAAGATAGAATATAGCACTAAAGAACTAATAGGATAGGAGATAGAACTCCTTACTCCATTTCTCGAGGAAAACGCTAGAGTCAAGATTCTAATAATCTAGATTAAAACCGACTATCTAATAGGTAAGCTACTAGGATAACGTAGTTATGTAGGTAAGTTTATCTTATCTAAAGAGAGCGCTAGTAAGTGTAGATCTAGATGCGGAGTCGACGTTTTTATAAGCACTAGAAGATAACTACCTATAAAGGATAGAGGTAAATTTATGACTACTCCCTATAGGCCTAATACTATAGATAGTAGGAGTCTTAGAGACTACTAGCTCCTATAAACGGAGTAGAGCCTCTCTTATGCGTAGATAGTGTCTAGTAGATACTACTGCACTAGTCTAGTCTACGTTTATAAGATCGTTAGAAACTAAAGATAGCCTTTTAATATACTAGAGTAGTTTAGGTTTACTCTTCTAACTAGGTCCGACCTAAGGGGTTAGACTTATAGGGGGGGCGCTACCTTTAAGGGGGAAATGTTAAGTCTATAAGTCTATATTAAAAGGGACACAGCTACGGAGGAGGCTAGATAGGAGTCGCTTAAGGATGTCCGTATCCTAAGCAATAAAGAGAATAATGCTATTATAGTTAGTATCTACGCGCTTATAGGCCTAGGTAATATAGCTAATGTTTACTAGGAGAGGATCGGAGTAAATCTAACTCTATGTCTTACTAGAAGGGTCCTAGAAGCCTATAGTATATTAATTAGTAAGCTTATACCTAGCCTTAGGAACGCGAGCTCTAGCAAACGTAGATACCTAGGTTTAGAAGCGTTCTTCATTAAAGTTATTACTAAAGTTAGCTAAATTGCTTTAGTTAAATCTGCTTAGAGGAATAGGCATTCTAAAGACGTTAAAGCTAGCTAAAGAACCCTCGAAGTCTAAATTACTAGGATTACTAGGGGTAGAGATAACCTTAGTTAAAATGATCGATATGTCCTTAATGTTAGTAGGGTCTATAAACTCTAGACGGTCGATATGTCTAGCTAGAGAAGTAGTGCTAGCGCGGCGAGTACGGCTTTAGCTACGACTACGATTACGGCTTAGGTATAGACTTAGACTACGTAGGTATAGATAGTATGCCTTAGAAGGTTAGTTATATAGTTCTTGCTCTTTAGTATCTATAGCCTCCTTGCGTTTACGCTTACCCTTATTATAGCAGTAGGTAAGCACAATTAAGAGCTAAATGGCAGTGTTCTTATATAAGTCGTTAACGTTACTCTTCTAGAAATCTAAAGGGTCAAACTAGGTAGGTAGGTTATGGTCGAGGGGGCGCTAATTAATTAACTAAATAGCCTAGTAAGGCAGGTTAGCGCTACCGATTAAAGCTATATTTAAGAGTTTAGCCTAAATGTTTATATAGCCTTAGATCTATTTGTTACTAATCCTAGTACTTCCTATTATTAATGTAAAACATAGCTCGAATTAAAACTAGTCTTTAATGTATAACATAACTAACTCAAATTAAGCCTCGTTAAGGTTAAAGTAGGCTTTAGCAAAAGTTATAGAGAATGTAGAGATACCTTTAGATAAGACATCCTTAATAGTAACTCTCGTAAAGGTCTCGACGCGATCCTTTAAAAAGCCGTCTATAGCGGTAAGGCTCGTAGGTAGCTAGGCGGCTATAGTAAGAGTATAATTCATAGGCTACTTTAGAACATAATAGTAAAGCAAGGAGTTTAATAGACGAATAGATAGCGATGCGACTAATATAATTAGTAGTAAATAATCGGGAAGGATAGCGCCGACTTATAAAGGGATTAAACTAGGTATATTTTAAAACATAATAGTAAAGCGAGAAGTTTAATAGACGAATAGATAGCGATGCGCCTAATGTAATTAGTAGTGAACGATTAGGAAGGATAGCGCTAACCTATAAAGGGAATAGACTAAGTGTACTAAGGGCGCTAGACTATATACTCGAGAGACTACTCTAGCGTGCATAGGAACGGTAAAGGCGAAAGGATTCTAAGTATATTAGGGGCGCTAGAGTATACTTAAGAAGATGCTCTAGCGTACGTAAGAATAGTAAAGGTAAAAGGGTTAGTAATATAAAAGAAAATAAAGCGCTATATAAACGCTACTAAGACTATTAACTAGACGTTAGTAAGAGAGAGGTAATAGTTATAAAGTAGAAGTAGAAGGAGAAGTATAAGTAGAAGTAGAAGTAGAAGTAGAAGTAGAAGTAGAAGTAGGAGTAGATATAGAAGGAAGGTAAGAGTTAGAGTAGAAGTAAAGTAAGGCTACTAACAACTAATGTTTATAGTATTAGTAGTAAATACGTGCTAGGTAATAGAGTAGGTAGTAGTAAAGTCGGATGTACTTATAATAGCTACTAGGAGGGCTAGTAGCCGAGCTAGTAGGCTATCAAATACGTAGAGGCTACTAAACTTATAAAGCCGCGACGAAGTGCTATAAGGTAATAAGGATGCTACTAGCTACGCTAGTAGTTGCTACTAAAGATAGCCCATAAAAATTCGATAGGTAGGGAAATATAAGCCTTTATAACGCTAGGCTCTAAAATGGAGTTTTAACTACTAATAATAAAATAACTAGCTACTAAGGGCCTATGTTTTATATAGAGACTGTACCTAACTAGCGATTCTTGTCTAAGGCTACTATATAAAAGATTAAATAGTAGCTCGAATACACGTTTACGTTTAAGCCTAGGAGTACTAGGTAGTTATAGCTAGATATTAGGGAGTAGCCTAACGATAATAAGGAGAATAGAAGGGCCGCATTTTCTTACTATAGTAAGCCGATAGAAGTAGTAAGATACTAGTAGGGTTAGAAGGAACGCGTAAAGATTAGAGATATACTTATTAAGTACTACTAGAGAGTGCATATAAGTCGAACGATAGAGTAGTAGTCTAAGGTTAGGGTTAGAGGGGTAGCGAGAGAGTAGTTACTCTAATGTTTAGCCTTTTCTCGCCCGCGTATATAGGCTCTCTATATAAAGTCTATACTAGAACGCAAGCCGCGCTAGCTCTCTATCTACCTATTCTTATAACCGACTAGTAATGCCTAAGTACTAAGACTACATCGTCAAAAGTACAATATACGCGTAAACTATAGAAGATAGGCGTGCCCTCTTACTATACTGCTCTATTACGTAAGGCATTCGAGGCCGCCTCTAACTAGATAACAAATAGCAATACCGTAACTTCTATGCTATTGTCGAAAGAGTACTAGTAGCATTATAGGTTACTAGTAAGAGTTTTGCCTTAATTAAGATGCGAAATTATGTCGAGGTTAAGATATTTGCGGCTATATAGAAGTAGTACGAGGCTCTTAGTCGCTTTTAGGAGATAGTAGAACTAATGCGCGATGCGCCTAGAAAGGAGTCTTTTAGGAAACTCGTATTTTGCATTAACACAAATCTTAAACGCTATAGTCGTAAGCGTAAGATCCTATCTAATCGAAGGCGCTAAACTACCTAATCGCCCCTAAATAACGACGGTTATATTGCTAGTAGGAGCGGGTTAAATAGAGATAATTACTAAAAGAGTATAGGAAACATAAGTAGTAGCGAAGAGGAGGACATCGTCTATGCTATAGAGCTAATATAGGTTATAGGTAAGGACGGGAAGTTTAGAGTAGTTGCTCTCGCCTACGAGATTGCCGTATACCTAGGAAGACTCTTAGATAGCCGTTATTCACTAAGTGATCTTAGACTATCTAAATTTATTAATAGATTAACGAAAGATTATAATTTTAATCCTAAGAGGGACTATGTTAAGCTATATCGAGAGGACGAGGAGGCTATAATAGTAGACGACTAGAAGGTATAGGAGCGGCTAATTTTAATACGCTACATATAGGGAAAACCTCTTAAGTTCCTTATAGTAAGCATCTAAGGAGGAAACATTAGACATAGGATTAATTACCTTAGGTTAAGGATTTACTATTACTAGAACATAGTCTAAGCGGTAACTCGACTACGTAGCGCTAATAACAACGTTAGGTATTAGAAATAAGTAAATAACGATATGTACCATTATAACCTAGCTAAGTTACGTAGATTATAGGAAAGCCGCGGATTATAGACGATTACATATAATGCCTAAAAAGCGTTAAATCTGCACACTACGACTCTTAACTACGTCCACTCGTTTCTAATGCTAGTATTTAATTCATTAGACGTCTTTAGTAGGTATACTTACTAGTAGGCTATAGTCGAACACTAACGTAACAAAAGGCTCGGACCTTAGCTATAAACCTAACCTAGGCGACTAAGGGTTCTAGAGTACCTCGAGCTCCTTTAATATAACGTAAGGAAAGAAACGCCCTTATAATAGGATACCTAAAAATAAAGTATATAACGACGATAAGACTCTTAATTAGTAGGTAGCCTGCTAGCGTTCATAGAAGGAGCTCCCTCTAGACCATTAGCAGGTGTTTAAGGCTATAATAAGGGCTTACGTATCGCTATTTCTAGTAGGGACACTAGAATATATAGCGTTTAACTAGGCTATAGCTAACCTTTATTAGGTCGATACTACGATTCGGCGATGATAGAAGTAATGTTAGGACATAGATATATAGCTTTACCTAGAATTATCGGCGACCTATATCCCTAATAGGATAGTTCGATAGTATATAAGTTAAGTATAAGTCTACTCTAAGGATTTAGCTAATAATGTTAGAGATATATAAAGAGTTAAGAGGTGTACGCTATATAGCTACAGGCGTAACCTAGAAAGAGATAACTACGCACGTTTTGAGTTTAGTAACTAGGGACGAGTCTTATCTACGATACATTACCCCTAGCACTAGGGAGCTTAGATAGTAGGCACTTACGAACTAAAACGTAATGTACTTATTTCTAAATAGGGACGGCGTAAGATATATTATATACGATTATATAGTGTTAAGGCTATACTAATGTTAGATAGAAAGGACGTTTCTTAAGTCTAATGTTTTGCTACCTTATAGGTAAAGTATATTATAGGTTAGACGGTCCCGTAGCATACGCGGAAATAAGAGAGCTATAGGAAGAAGTTACTAAACATATAGTAGCCTATTTAGCTGCAACTATAGAACACATTACCTATATATAGCTCTAAGGGGCTCGCTAAACGAGTAACAATAAAGCGATAAGATAGGAGCCTCTCTAATCTAATGTAGCATAGGGTAAGTATAAAAGATATCTTTAACTATTCTATACTAAGAATAGTAAGGAGAGACGTAAGATAATCCTAAGGAAGATTATAAAGTAGGCTTATAAAGAGCTTAGTATATTTAAGGATCTAATTAAGTAGATAGTAGCCCCCTTACTAGTAGCCTATTTAGAAGACTTAATAGACCTCCTTTCTAACGAAGAAGGTAAGTAGACTAGGTTTTAAATGTAGTAAAGGCTAACTATAATAGGTAAGATGCTACGTCGCTAGCTACTAGCCCTCTATAGAGCGGCTACTAAACCTATAAATATTGACCCTTATCTTTTAAGCCCGTCGAGGTCTACCTAGGTCTATTCTAGCGGTAAGACTACTAGTATATAGGTCGCCTCTTCGGCCGCTTTAGCTTCTTCTCCTAAGGCTATTACTTAGTTAGTTATACCAAAGCCGTTACTATAAGCTAGTAAACTGCTATTATATAAGGAAATAGAGGATATAACCCCCTAGCCTATAGGAACGATAGTTCTACCTACTATATAGGACCCTATACCGTGCTATAATAAGATTAAACTATTAGCCTAGAAGCGGTCTTAGACAGTAGTAGTAAATAAGGTTACTCTAAAGATTAGACCTAAGAGAGGTAATCTTATATAGTAGTTTAATTTGTATAGGGGAAAGAACGTAATAGTACTTAAGCCCCTACGCGGACTAGAAGGGAAGCCTCTATAAGATAGGGTGCTAATAGAGAGTACCTAGGACAAGATCGTAGAGGAATTTAGAAGCGATAATAATGCTTAGTTAAAGGTATAGCTAGTAGATCCCTTAGAGGAGTAGGAGGTAGAAAGTAGAGTAATGCTAATAGGACAAATGTCTAACTCTTTACTAAACCTAACTACGATGGTCCTTATACGGTTAGCTACTATAATAGTAATCCTAAGCGCTACGCTACTAGAGGAGTCTATAAGTATATTAGTAGTCGCACTACGAGCGACACTAGTGAAATAGCTACTAGTCGTGCTACTAGCATATAGCGTAGTAAGAACGAAGATAGTAGAATAAACGAACTCGCTATTAATCCTAAGGCTAGCGCTTATACGAACTTTACTAGTAGTACTACTAGTACTATTACTAGCGACTCTTATAGTAGGCACATAAAGGTCGCTAGTATAGGTATCTATGCCTCGAGCGTCTAGCGAGCATAATTATCTTAAGATTAGATTATTGCTACCTATGCTATATAGTAGCGTCGTTAATACGTTATAGTAGTTGCTATAGGGTACTATACTACTATATAGCACTATAGCAAGATTTGGGATTTTACGACGAAAGTAGTAGCGTAAGCTCGTAGAGGTAGAAGGTAAATAATAGAAGCGCCTTTAGCTTATTTAACTCGAATAGATTATATAGCTAGCCGATAAGCTAGTTACAATTTAGGAAGCATTAAAGGACTGTTTAGAGGACCTTATTACTAAGTTACTAGTCTTCTACAATGTTTAAGCTATGCCTCTACCTCCTCGGCCTCTATATTAAGTCTAGCCTTCTTAAACTCCTCGAAAGCGCTCTTTAAAAGTAGCATCTTAGACCCCTTTAAAACGACAAACTTAGACCCCCTAACGATAGTCAACACTAACCCCTATAGGCATCTACTCCTCGCTAATATAGTCGCCAATTCTAGACCCTCTAATGTTACTAATATAATAGCAAATATAGCCCTCGTAGTAGTTACTATATCTTCCCTTTTTAGTAGTCTTTAATAGCTTATCTATAGAGTAACCTCCTCTGTCGTCGACACCGGCACTAGTGCCTTAAAACTTTCGTTATTTATAGTAGTTCTTAAGCTTAATGCAATAGAGCTCTATACCTCTAACATTAGCGACTTCCTTCTCGTAACTAATACCCTTTAAGCTATACCGTCCTTCTAAGTAACCTACCCTCTTATACGACGACCCCTACGCGTACGCCGTATACTACGTATACTAATAAGCTAACAAAGAAAACTAGAGACCCCTCTTGCCATTTAAGTACGATAGTTAGCCTTAGGAAAACTAGAGATAGTTACCCGTATATATATTTGAGTTGTCCAAAATTTGCAGTTTAGAGCCACTGAAATGACAATTTAACTAGCGAAATCACCTGTTTCGCGGGGAGGCGATGACATCACCAGATATACGCACGGGGACGCCGCCGTCGGCGACATAGCGGTCACTGTCGGCGACACCGCCAGTCGGCCAGTAGCGGTCTCAGGTAACACCACTGATCACACCGTCTCCGCTGAAGACGTTAAGCGCGGTCGAACAAGCCACGAAGGACCTAAGGTCCGTCCGGAGCGAGAATCCGTGGTAATGATCGCCCACCTTCCTCTGAGTCTCTCGTCTGTGTTACTCTATCGGCTACACGGTTAAACAAATGAATGAATCGCCTGCCAATGTTCATTGATTTAAGGCAAAGCGTTCCTGGCATGATAGGTGACAGAGTTTCCGCGTGCGTACTCGACTCGAAAATTGCCGGCCGATGCCCCGATCCAACTCTCGATCGATCTAACCATGTGTGAAGAACGACGGCGTCTAGGTCGCACAGAAGCTTAAGGTCTCATCTAAGTATGGGGCCATCGAAAACTGTCGGACGTGTTTCCGAGCTCCCACGTCAACCGAATTCCTCATATATATACAGTTGAGCCGCAAGCAGAAGCCCGCGTGTTTTCTTTCCCCTCAACTTCCTGCCGCTCCTCTTGCAAACGTCCTGAGATATTCAATCCATCACCTGCCAGCCACACACTATAAAATGTTGCGATACGCACAGAAACCCGCTGTTGGGTACCCGACGTTCCCCGGCAACATTGAAGCCCTTTCGATACCCTCGAGCTCGCCAGAACGTTCGCACGAATCCACACCCACAACCACAGCCACCCCAATCTCACCACCACCATCCACAATACAACACTCGGAAACATCGCCAAAGACAGCAAAATCTAAAAGAAGACAAACACTAGCCGCATGCCGTCCATGTCGCAAGCGTAAATCAAGGGTATGTGGTCGTTTCCCACAGCAAAACTCAGACCCTTCTTACGTGATTCTGACCGAATTATGATATCAGTGTGACGGTGCCCGTCCCAGATGCAACACCTGTTTGGACAAGGCAACACCATGCAACTACTCTGTCGAGGAGGGCAAGACACAGCAGCAGGCTTCGAGAGAGGAGTTGAGAGCCTACAAGACCGTCGTCCGCATGCTACGGAAGGCTTCAGCTACAGACACGACCTTGATACTCACGCACCTGAAAACCCACGACGACGTCAATGAAGCTGTCAAGTTCATTCTGGAAGACACGAGATTGCATGGTAGTGCGATCATGACTTGCGCATAATCACGTCCTCTCCTTGCGCTGTTTGAGCTTCGCATCTTTACCTTTGCAACAGTATGTTGGCGCTTCCCACCTGCAAAATACACACATACAGCATACTGACGACCATCTAGATCTGTACGATACACGTCGCCAACGAAAGACTCACGAATACCTGTTTTCTTCTCACTCTGTTCTTCATGTACCCGGGGCCGTTTTTGCTTTCTATACACACATGCCCTTTATACAGCGTTTTTTCGGAATCAGACCATTACATTGTCACGCCGCTTGTCAAGACCATACACGTGCCATTCATCCAAGATAGGTAGGAGCTTATGTTGGAGCCGCAACGATGGCCTTGGTAAGAATCATGGGTTTCCGCCGTGACGCGCGACAAAGTTCAGTACAAGGAGAGGAAGAGTGACGTGTTACTCACGACTTTCAAGACTAGTGCTCCATACCAAGAATGAACATGCGCGACGGTACAATTATCATTACAACAGAACCACTTCTCGATACCACTAGAAGACGTGCAGCTACAGAAACGACTACTCAAACCCCTCCCTAAGTAAACTTGACCCAAGCATTCTCCCTTCCGACCACAGCCTTGAACGAACCATCCGCAGCAGTATACCAAATCACCGCAGTCTTCTGAGTACCCCACCAAGTATCGATGCCGAAGAACTCGTCAAGTAGCTGGAATGAGTATTTCTTGATCGAGTCGTTGTATAAAGTATTCCACACACTGGCGGTAGAGATCTGCGATTTGCCCCAGACCACGGAGATGATATCGATGGTGGCTTTGGCGGGTGCGGTGATGGAAGGTACGAGTACGCTGCCTGGTGCCGTATCGATGCCTCCGGGCGTGATGAGGTAGGTGCCTGAGTTTTGAGCAGCGACAAAGACACGAGTTTCGGTGCCGTAGGTGTAGAGGAAGGTCAAAGTCTTTGCAGTGCCAGACCAGGGGTTACCTCCAAGCTGAGTGTCAAGAATTGATGTGTCGATGTAGAGGTTGGAGCCGTTGATGAAAGCGGATTGGGCAGAAGTGGTGACGTTCTTATCTGCGTAGTACGCGCTGAGGATGGAGAAGGGGTTCGAGACACAGGCGCCGGGGTTTGCGGCGATAGAGGAGGCGACTGAGGTACGATTGAAGTAGGCGGTCACGCTCTGGATTTTCAGCACGCTATTGGACGCGGGTGGGCCGGCGGCCCAGGAGTTGCCGTTTGACCAACTGTTCCAAAGGAAGAATGAGGGGGTGGTAGGAACGTTCTTGTCGATTGAGTGAACCAGCTCGCTGTCGATGTAGAAATTGGTGACACCAGGAAGCCAGTCAACACGGTACTCGTGCCATGCAGTTGCAGCATCAGAAGGTGCATCAACTTGATAGGATGACAGTTCACTATCCGGAGTGAGTTGCTCGTTGGTCAAGTGAATGACCGAGATATCGGAGGTCAAGAAGGCGAGATCAACTTCTTGCGTGTCGTTGGCATAGAACGAGAAGCCATGAGTGGTACCAGGAACATTGCTGACCTTGGCTACGGTACGTACGGATCCATAAAGGATGTCCGCAAACTTTGAGTTCGGTCAGCTTTAGATCGGCCTGCTCACGTAAAGAGTACACTTACACCTGTGGTTATCTGTGCTGAACTGACTGGGCCATGTTGCTGACCTCCAGGGACTGTCAAGGTGATGGACGGATCCTTGGTGTCCTGTCCGATGTTGACAATATCGAAACGACGGGCAAAGGGAGCAGTACCAGCATCGACGGTATAGGTAGAGGCCTGAAGATCCTTGAATACATCATCACTGGTTGACGAAGAGGACCAGTCGTGGAGGATCTGAGTATTGAAGTCACCAACATCAGGGACACTAAACATGCAACCATTCTGTACACCGTTTGATGAGAGTGACAAAGCAGAGGCTGCTGTGGCCAGGGCGAAGGTGGTCAGTGATCTGATCATAGCTTCGAAATTAAGTATTAGGGATTAGAATGAGCGTAGAAGGTTTTGTTCGGAAGTTAATTTCGACATGAGAACCTAAGGATACTTATAAGATCAATATCTCGTATGCAGCTTGTGGCACATATTGCGGATGACCGTTCACTTTGAACGTTACGGTGTTTGTGGTGAGACCATTGCAGACCTGGACTTGATCAAAGTATTGGACTGGGTAGACTTGGGCCTTATCCGGATGCGTTTCGGCTCTCAGAAGCCACATGGAAGCCGCCTCCCAGAATACGCCATGAAGTTACGGCCGGTAGGCTGCAGATGTTGGACATGTAAGAAGAAGGGCGACAAGTATGTCGTGTTTATATACCTTTACGCCATGTACGACGGTACGATCTGGCCGAGAAGGTTGGCGTATTGTAATACCATGAAGCTTTAAGCTTGATGTTACTTTCTGATCAACATCTTTGAGGTACTGTTCCATTGGTCTTTCGTCCAGCAAGATACATGATATTGTTCAGTGTCGGTATGGTCATAAAATTGAGGCTTAACCGTTGGACGTTACGGCATGGTAAATGCATTCAACAGTTGACCAGCTCCAAAGCCCAAATGAACAGAAGCCTTGCGGAAGTAGACGCCGTTGTAGGGCTACAGGCTGCCCTGTCGCTGATGATCCGAGGGTTGCAGACTCGCGGTCTATCGCATTCTCGTATCGCTAGCAGTATTGCTACAACTTGGTATACGAATGGAGGTGATGTGTCTTACCCAAGTGGAGCGCAACGAAGGACATTGGAACCTCGACTCCATCGACTTGGAATGAAGCAGCGTCTCCTTAGGAAGGCAGATCCTGTGTGGAAAGCACGACTCGAGTCTCGTCGTCGAGGACCGATGTCAGTTTTGCTCCCTGCATTCTCTACTACAGCCTCGATGGTTACAGCGCTTTTGTTCCACGATTCAATGAAGACAGACGAGGCATCTTTCGAGTCGGTGAATTCAGTGAAAGATGCTGAGGGAAGATGTGTTGCAGGATGGTCAAGGTCAAGGCTGGCGGGTTCATGGGCATGAATTGCTATCAAGCAAATTGCAATTCTTATGGAACGTACGCTGACAGCAGCTTCCTGAACCTGGTTTTTTTCGCATCCAACTTAGACGTCGCTTTCGGTTTTGGAAGACACTCATGTCATGCTCTCTTGGACTCCATAGGTTGCAGAAAGTATCTGGGCCTTTTCTTCGGTTCTTAATGAGCAATTAGTGACCTGCATTGAGAGGACACATGCACATGCCAGATAGGCAGTTTGGTCTGCTCGCTATCTACTCTCTTACGTCACCACTCTAGGCTTCCACTTTTCTGTAGGGACGACCCTGACAACGTACACAACATGCCATTATCAAAGTTCTGGTCGAGAAATCACCTATCCTCTTTGTCGAAAATGAGGCAGATATCAGTAACGCCTTTACAATCCAGAAATCCAGAGCCGATTAGCCCTCCTGCACACTGGGTTGGCAATCCACCGTCCTCATTCAAGAATCCCTGGCCCAGCTTCGCCAAACAACATGGTCTCGCAGATGTTTTGAAAACTCGGTTCAGCACAAATCGCAACTTCGTCCCGGTGCCCGAAACCAGAGACGAATTGGTCAAAGTCAGAAAACCAGATTGGGGCAGAAGTTTACCTGACTGGAAACAAGGTCTAAAAGCAACGTGGCTGGGTCACGCTGGATTCCTGGTAGAGACTGCATGCTCAGCCTCCACGACGCGAGTTGGTTCTTCGGCCGAAGGTGAAAAGGAAGCAAGAGGCATTCGCATTCTGTTCGATGCTGTTTTTAGCGAAAGGACTAGTCCGGTTGGGTTTTTTGGACCTAAACGTTATACGCCTACGCCATGCGAGTTGTCCGAGTTGCCGGATGTCGATTTGGTTGTGATATCCCATAATCACTACGATCACTTGGACATTGCCACAATCACTCATGTTTACAAGAGGCAAAAGGCAGCAGGTAAAGACATTCACTTCTTCGCAGCGCTCGGGAATAAGCAATGGTTCTTGAATGCCGGTGTTGGCATCACCGCAGACGAGGTCACAGAATGCGATTGGTGGGATAGTCAAAAGATTGACATTGAGGGTGTTGGCAGCATCGACCTCACATGCACACCAACTCAGCACTTCTCCGGACGCACGCCATTCGACGCCGGCCATACCCTATGGTCTTCATGGGTAGTAGAAGACCCACAGTCCAACAAGAAACTCTATTTCTCAGGCGACACAGCCTACAAAGCCACCACTGCGGCGACAGCCTGTCCAGTCTTCAAGCAGATAGGCGAGATATTTGGAGAATTTGATCTGTCCATGGTGCCTATAGGGCTATACTCTCCGGAGTGGTTCATGTCAAATGTCCACTGTCATCCGGAACAGAGTCTCGAGATCCACAAGGATATCCGAAGCAGGAAGACTATTGGCATGCACTATGGCACGGTCAGAGGAGGGCTTTCTGCTCAGTACGAAGATGTCAGGGAGCCACCACAGCGATGGCAGGCGTGCTGTGAGAAAGAAGGAAGATGGGGTACTGAATGCGGGTTATGTGATGTGGGCGAGACTGTACTGGCTGCTTGAATATAGTGTGAACCCAGTGGCCGAGGAAGCTGAGCCTTGCCTATATCCCATTCAGGGAGCTGATAACAGGTAGTTGTATAGAGACATGATGAACTCAAGAACCAGAGCGGAATGGATGATAATAGACAATTGATGATGTTCAAACCCGATCTCTGTCATTGTGTCGGTCTGACACAGACGGAGCACCAGATGTAAGCTTCAGTTGAGCACTCCACGGGAACTCCTGTTGTTTCAGCAGCGTCTTTCGTTTCGTGTACCTTTCTGGTCCTATTGATGCGTACACGTACGAGACCCGCGAGTAGAGAATCATTCGGCAAGACAAGATGTGGACACAGGGGACAAGCGTGCAAGGTAGAGAGACAGCCAAGCAAAGATTGCGTAGTCTTTTTGGCAGAACGAAGTCAGGAAGTGGCGGCAATAGAAAAAAAGCGACGCGTATTCGTCAGTGCCAAGGCTTGAATCGCCAAGGATAAGTGGCTAAGCTGTTTGAGATAGGGAAGTTCGTTCCTCGGGCGCGGCATGCAGTCCACTGACGCCGCCGGGTCATGTTTTGAAAGAGCCAAACCTTGTGACAAGTCGAAGAAAAGCAAGATGACCTCTTTCTGAACAGAAATGCGAACGCGACAGAAGGAAGATGAGATGAGATACAAGACGTGAGCGAGATGATGTGTTGGAAGTAGATAAAAATAAATCGAGGTTAATGAAGATCACGGACTTTGGCAAAAATACGGGCGGAGTTTGTCGGATACGGGAGGGTCCAACAGTGAGATGGTTGCCAGAGTAGCCAAGGAAGGCGATGCCAATGTCCATGGCAGAGATGACAGTAACTGGTCAACTTAGCGCCGTCGGCCGAAGAAAGTCGACATTCTACACTGCTTACATAGTCAATCGCGTTCGCTCATTGTTCCATACCGTCCATATATCTCCAGATCTTAGTCGCCCGGTCGCACGAAAGCAAGAAGCGGCAGCTGTCCAGTAAACAAGACGACGCAGGGAAACAACGCTCCACAGCGACTCCGGCCGCCATCTTATAGGGGACGCCACGCGGCAATGGCCACGACGACGTACAGCTTTTGTCTACTTTGGGCCTTGTTCGCATCTTTTGTCGCTGCCAGCTCGACGATACGTAATCCTCTGCGCGCTTTGTCGACCCTACAGAATGCCACCATTGACACGCATACCCACCGGGTAACGGCCCTACATAACTTCGACTTGTCCTTCATATTGCGCCCGGATCTACATGTCAAGCTCTCTCTCGAGCCCAATCATGATCTCCTTCCAAATTCCGGCCTGACTGTCTCCTACTTGAAAGCAGATGGAACCGTCTCTAGGACCGAGGATGTCGATCGTCTAGCTCACAAGGTCTTCCGTGGAAGTGCTTGGTACCGCCAGGAGAACGTGGACGATGAATGGACAAGAGCAGGATGGGCAAGAATTACAATCGTCAGAGATGGCGAGCAACCGCTGTTCCAGGGTGCTTTCTCCTTGAACCATGACAACCACCACATCCAACTCGCTCCCCATTTCGCCCACACACGCCACCATCTCGATCCTCATGTCGACACCGATGACCAGAACAGCATGGTCGTCTACCGCGACTCAGACATCCTTTTGGACCAGGATGTTGACTATCACATGCAAGAGCTGAGGAGAAGCCTCGACTATGGCTTTGAAGATGGCCTCACATGCCAGTCGGACGACTTAGGCTTCAACAACCAACCCGACCACCCTGTCTATACCGCCATGCTGCGGCGATCTGATTCCGTGCTGGGCAGCGAGACTCTGGGCAATCTGTTCGGTAAACGTCAGGTCGATAGCAGCACTGCTGGCAACTCTGCAGGTGTTGATTTGAGCTCAACCATTGGTCAAACCCAAGGCTGTCCCACCACCAGACGAGTAGCCCTTGTCGGTGTCGCTACAGACTGCACTTACACTGGCCAATTCAACTCGAGCGAGTCAGTGCGCATGAACGTCATCGACCAGATGAACACTGCTTCCAGCATATACGAAACAACTTTCAACATCTCGCTTGGTCTAGCGAACCTGACCATTTCAGACGCAAACTGTCCCGGAACTCCCAACTCGGCAAGCGCCTGGAATCAAGCCTGCAGCGATGGAGTCGATATTCAAGATCGACTAAACTTGTTCAGTGCCTGGAGAGGCAACCAGCAGGATAGCAACAGTCACTGGACACTACTCAGCACGTGTAACACTGGAAGTGCAGTCGGTCTTGCCTGGCTCGGACAGGCATGTGTTCAGACTGCATACTCTACCAACAGCAGTACCACTGGTAATGGCCAATCATCGACCGCCGGTTCAGAAACTGTGACTGGCGCTAACGTAGTCATTCGCACTCGGGGCGCCTCGGAATGGCAGATTATTGCGCATGAAACAGGCCACACTTTCGGCGCAGTACATGACTGTACCGCAGACACTTGCGCGTCAACCACGACCGTCGGGAGTCAACAATGTTGCCCTTTGAGTGCCAACACCTGCAATGCAGGCGAAGCCTATATCATGAACCCTTCTACCAGCTCTGGAGTTAGAAACTTCAGTCCATGCAGCATTGGTAATATTTGTAGTGCCTTAGGCCGCAACAGCGTCAGGTCTACCTGTCTCACTGAGAACAGAAACATCAAGACCATCAGCGCACAGGAATGTGGCAACGGCATTGTTGAGGATGGCGAAGACTGTGATTGTGGCGGAGAGGCCGGATGTGCGGGCAACTCGTGTTGTGATGCGGCGACATGCAAGTTCAGGGATACTGCGGTATGCGACGACAGTAACGAAGGATGCTGCAATAATTGTCAATTTGCTTCGAACGGCACCGTCTGTCGCGCTTCGACTGGTGCTTGCGACCCAGCAGAAACCTGCTCTGGAACCTCGGGCACCTGCCCTCAGGACGCCAGCGCACCCGATGGAGACAGTTGTGGCAACCGTCTTCAGTGTGCCAGTGGCCAATGTACAAGTCGTGATCAGCAGTGCAGAAGTGTCATGGGTGGTTACCAGGGAGTTGGAAACAACACTTCAGCTTGTGACAGCTCGTCGTGTCAGATTCGATGCTCCAGTGGTAGATCGTCCGCTTTCGGAAATAACGTCTGCTTCGAAGTTCAACAGAACTTCCTGGATGGTACGCCTTGCGGTGGCGGAGGCAAGTGCGACAACGTAAGTCTGAGCAATATCTGATCAAGCATGATCAAACGCTAACATAAGTATAGGGACGCTGCAGAGGCACCAACACTGGAGGCGAGATTAGATCATGGATTGACGACCACAAGGGCATTGTGATAGGAGTCTGTGTCGGAGTAGGTGGTCTCCTGTTACTCAGTATCATGGGTTGCTGTATTCGCGCTTGTCGCAGACGCAGAGTCAAGCCTGCAAAGATGCAAGCGCCGCCACCTGGTTGGGGTACTCAGATGCGACCTATGCCTCAGAACCCCTCATACCCACCACCACCGCAACAATATGGGCAAGGTGGATACGGACAGCAATGGGCACCACCTCAAGGGCCGCCTCCGCCAGCATACACACCTGGGTCAAGGTACGCATAATTTCGTATGGGCTTGCTATCGATTAGATCAGGTCTCGGCTTTGGCGTTTTGAATATTTTCCATATCCCTACTCGAGTAGTCGGATATATTTTTCGGATATTGTACATATTTCAGAAACATGATATCCCATGTCTGTATGCTTCATATACTTTACAAGAAGCGAGTGTGTCTTTGTTGATATGGAACTGCTGTTCTCGAGGTAGGATCGTTCTATAGTCGACTCTCGGCAGGTGGTCTTTGGAGTACACCCCTATAGTCAATGTTCGAGGCAGTGCATGGTAGTAAAGCTATACCAAGAGAGAGTTGAAGAATACTCCGGGAGGCCATCATAACGACAGCGTAGTCTTAGCTGGATTTTAGAAGTCAGCAAACGCGGCAGACGCATCTTGTGGAATTCCAGCTTGCAGGGAGGTATGTTCAACGCCACAGCTTCTACGCCACAGCAGCACAAAAATGCCACATCACGTGGGGTGATGGAGATCTTATCAAAGCACGTACCATACGTCGGATCTCCCGCCTAAAGCTCGGCAGTGATGGTTCCTGGCCAACGCATGAGAGGGACTGGCTGGTGCTCCCATCGCGGCCCTTTCAACGTAAAGCATTAACTCCTACTAGTTCTGGTGACAAGTATGGCGACTAATTCAATCAAGCTCCTCACTGGCAGTAGCCACCCCCAGCTCGCCGAGCTGGTCGCCAGTCGGTAAGCTCTCCCGCCTTTGTTCAAAGTCTTCAAAGATCCATCACCCCGCGCGCCCAATCAAAAAAGTTTCGAGCCACCATCACGATGCGCAAACATCCCGTCGTATGCCCTTCCAGACGCGCATATGGCTAACACAATGCGCACAACAGTCTGGGTATCGAGTTGGCCAAGATTATGGTACTACAGTACTCCAACAACGAGTCCAGCATCAGCATCGGCGAGTCCGTTCGTGACGAGGATGGTATGACACACCTGCCAAACACTCCCAACTCTCGACACAAGCTGACTGATGCGCTCCAGTCTTCGTCCTGCAGTCGACTGCCCCCGGCGACATCAACGACGGAGTCATGGAACTGCTCATCATGATCAACGCCTGCAAGACGGCCTCTGCCCGCCGCATCACCGCCGTCCTCCCCAACTTCCCTTACGCTCGTCAGGACAAGAAAGACAAGTCGCGTGCCCCCATCACCGCCAGGCTGATGGCTAACATGCTCCAAACTGCCGGCTGCAACCACGTCATCACCATGGACCTCCACGCCTCGCAGATCCAGGGCTTCTTCAACGTCCCCGTCGACAACTTGTACGCCGAGCCCAGCACCCTCCGCTGGATCCGCGACAACCTCAAGGTCGAGGACTGTGTCATTGTCTCTCCTGACGCCGGTGGTGCCAAGCGCGCCACTTCTATTGCCGATGGCCTCGACCTCGGCTTTGCTCTTATCCACAAAGAGCGCGCTCGTCCTAACGAGGTTTCCCGCATGGTTCTGGTCGGCGACGTTCGTGGCAAGATCGCCATCATTGTCGATGACATGGCCGATACTTGCGGCACCCTCTGCAAGGCCGCTGAGGTCGTCATTGAGCACGGCGCCAGTAGTGCGATCGCCATTGTCACCCACGGCATCCTCTCCGGCAACGCCATTGAGCAGCTGAACAAGTCCAAGTTGACCAAGCTCGTTGTCACCAACACTGTTCCCCACGAGGAGAAGAAGGCTCTCTGCGACCGCATTGAGACGATTGATATCTCTCCTACTGTAAGTCATCGACCCCTATAACAGGTCAACGACAACCACTAACACCATCTCACAGCTCGCCGAGGCCTGCCGTCGTACCCACAACGGCGAATCCGTGTCCTTCCTGTTCAAGCACGCTCCCGTCGACTAGAGGGTCGACGGGCAGCAACTCGGCGTTGTTTTGCTTTTGGTTACAAAGGTCATCATCTCGGCGGCGGCGTCACTGGTGTTTTCAGGGGTTGCTTTCACATCCTTCGAGGTCATTGGGAATCTGGGGCTACTCTGCAGCAGAGAGTTGATCTGATCTTCTTCATTTCATCTTCCTTCAGCTGCGGTCCGGCGGGTTCAATTCAAACCAGGCCTGCGAACATGATTATCATGCACAACAAAAATTCTTTTTTTCCATCGGGGGATAGACTACTACTGCTTTTCACTTTTCATTCTTGTACAGAAAGTCACATCTACTCGAAAAGAATAATGCCTGATGGGCATGTTCACTTCACTACAGCCCCTTTTCACCTCCAGCTTTGTGATTGTTTGTGGTGATAAGCGTGCTATACTCGAATTTCGGTTTGCTCCGCGTACAGTATTTCCTTTCTATCCCTTGCTATACTTTCGCTTCTTACGTACCACCTTCCTTCTCACACCCTCAGTTCCCCTCCCTCCCCACAAAAGAAAGAAATAACGACCCTGCAAATCGTGACTTCCTCAACTACAGATACACCACCCTGAAATCGTTTTCTCTCCCCGAGTCCCCGGGCGACCAAGGAGGAAAACAAGACGACCGTGAAATCAAAAGAAAGGAGAACACAGTAGGGATGAAAGATATATAGAAGGTATGTTTTAACTTCCAGGCAGAAGAATCATGGCTGAATAGTGATTAGGTTTGGAGTTTGTCTATCAAGACGACGTCGCCTCGGCGCCACCAACAGCTTCATCATTTAATCTCGTCTCTGCGGATATGAATGAAGCGTCCTGTGAGGACGACGCTGTTCTCGACGTACCGCTGTCCTCCGCCGCACTCGTGTCTTGCGACCCCTTTCTGTCTTTTCCTGCCAACTTCTGCTGAACTATCTGGACTGTTGCGTCTAATTCTTTTTCCAATCCTCTCAGCCTTTCTCCTGTCAGGCCGGTGCAGTTTCCGTCAAGCTTCTGTCTGTATGCGCGCAACATGCGTGATAGTTGTTCCGTAGATGCCGCAATGCTTCCAAACCCTGTCGTAGTAGTTTCCGTTTTGCTGTCTTTGGTGGTGGTCTTTTCCGTCGATGAGGTTGCGAGAATAGGTGGCACTGCTCCGACAGAAAGACGATGCCGCCCGGGTGCACTTCGTGGGTGTGTTCGTGGGCTAGGCGGTAGTCTTGGACTCGGAGGTGTCGGACTCGGGCTTCTCTGTCTGCTTTTTGCTGTCAGACCATTGCGCAGAGTCCCGAGTGGTGATGGCTCTAACCGTGGTGGTCTGATGCTCAGTCTGCTAGGCTTCTTCTTCAGCCCTCCTGTTGTCGTTTCCCGTGTGCTGGGTGATGCAGATAACAACTCTGTGTTTTCCGTTTCGCTGGATTTGGCTCGCTGGAATCTGGCAAGCTCGCTGTGAGAAATGACTTTTCGTAGTGGTTGCTCTGCGGACACAATTCCTGGTGCCATACTTGCAAACGAAGGCGCTGCATCGGAGGAATCCCTTGATCTGGGTCTCTCGGGCACTGTCGCCCATATGAAGATTGTGCCATCCGCGGCGACCGTAACGAGCTTCATCGCTGCTAAATCATCAGGGGCGGTATGTGACTTGAGTAATGCGATATCAGTAACACCTTCAGTATGTCCCCAGTCGCGTGCGAGCAGAGTACCGTCTTCCGAATACATGCGGACTGATTTGTCGCTGCTAGCCACGCCCGCGATGATTGGCGATCCTGTAGTTGACGGCAGATGAACAAGGCTTGACATGATCACAGCGTCTCCACCATCGGTGTCGCTGGCTTTGAAGCAAGAGATGACACGACCGTATCTTGTGCCCACGAGCTGAATTGTTCGATCCGTAGCAGATATCAAGAGTGTGTCTTCAAAAAGCGACATCCGCAAGCACGTTGGCGAGCTTTTGAGTGTAATTGTTCTCGTGATGACAAAGAGCGGAGGGGCTTGATCGTGCTGTCTCGCAGCTCCTCGAACCACTACAGTCCGGTCTGCAGAGCAAGATAGCAATTGTTCGCCGTCCTTTGCAAACATGACAGAGGTGACCGAGCCAGCGTGTTCGTCAAGCGTTTGTAGCAGCTCAAGCCGACCCGAGTTCCATGCCAGAAGTTGTATGGTACGATCTCTGCTGCTTGAAGCTATGAGGGTGTACGCTACGCTTTCATGGATGGCTATGTCGGTAACTTCCCCTGCATGAGCTCTGACACGCGAAACGTCTTCTCCGGTGTCGACGTTCGAAACTCTGGATATCAATTAGTACGAGATGTTTCCAGCAAGTGCAGTTGACTGACCTCAAAACGCCATATTTGTCCCCACTAACCGCATTCGAGACATTCGAGAACGCTACCACGGTCTTGAGCTCATTGACAACATTATACATGTCAACATGTTGGTCCATAGGGATAAAGACCATTGCCTTTGCCTCACATTCTGAAGACCAGAATATAACAGTGCCGTTTGCAGACCAGCTGATGAAAGCGATGTCTTGCTCATTTGGTGCAGTAATCGCACGGACTCCTAGGACGGCATCAGAGTGTGCTGGGAGTTTCTGGATTACAGCTTGATCTGATTCCTCATCGCGTGATTTAGGGGCGATGTGCCGTAATTGAATGCCGTGACTATTGTCTACAGTCACAACAGCATCGCCGACCGAGCCAACGGCAACATAGCCTGGAGTCGACGGTCGTGTCAGGTTTTTGGACCCCGCTGGCGTATTTGGCAACACAAAGCTTCTGTTGAGCTCGTCTAGGTCAAAGACCTCAATACTGCCATCCAGTCCAGTAATGATGACCTGAGAGTCGGGTCCGATACACGCAGCAGTAATACTGAAGTTCACGTTTGTGACTCTGATCAACCTCTGGTTCTTCTCGTCATCATCCAAAATGCAGACGTCTCCACCATCGGTGCAAATAACGGCCTTTGTTTCGGAGAATGGAGCAACGCAGGTGAAAGTAGCGTCGAGTAGATCGCCCAGAAGGGTATTACGACCGGCCAATGGCTTGTGCTGGCGGTTATACAGCCCATAGCCTCGTTCCGAGTTCTCGTTGACGCTTGCTGGGAGGTCATTCGGTCTCCAGACCTTGATGAATCTCAATCCTACCGTAACCAGACTGCAGCCCATCCACCCCATATGTCTTACGCTAGTGGTGCATTTGTTGCTGGCGATTAAGGTGGGACTACCCCCTCTTTCGTCAATGCTCCATACGTAGAGGAAGCCATCGTTCACAGTGCCGAGGGAGGCAAGATACTTGGAGTCTGGGGCGAAGCTCACGGATTGGACACCAAAAGTATGCTCAGATATGGAAGCCACAGGTAAATCGGCGAAAGATTTGTCTGCGAGCGAGAAGACCAGAACACGCGGCTTGTAGCCCGTCTCTCCCACGGCGAGGAAGCGACCGTTCGGGCTGAAGCTTACGGCGGTAGCAGCCTTGACACGTTCGCGTACTGCACCATTCTTGTTGCCGGTCGGTGAGTCGTTCCACTCAGAGCGATCGGGTGGTGGCAGAGGAGAGCGAAGCCTCGGATCGGCGGGTGAGGCTGATACAATCGGTTGGAAGTGAGACCTCTGAGAAGGCTGCGCAGGATTCGCCCTGAAGAAGCGTTGTGAAATCTTCCCATCATGGCCCACTGAGGCTACAACAGCAGCGGCACCAGCGGTATAGGCGAAGCTTCGGGTCGAGGCCAGATGATCAAAGCAGAAAACGCTCTGACAGGTGGTTCCAATGACTCGTTTAAGACTTAATCCAAGCTCTTGACGGTCGCGGGTGCCGACCTTGATGGGCGAACGTGGTCCGGTCGAGGTTGTGGCATTGTTACGAGCGAATGGGCTGTTGGCTGCGATTTGGGGTGTCGTATGGCGGGGGCCTCGAGGGGTGGTGTTCATACTGTCGGCTTATGGATGTGTCTTCCTCCTCCTTTTCTTCTTCTGACGTGCCACGGGATACGAGGAGAGTGCCAGCCGAGCATCAACAGCATGTCTCAGAAGATCATGTATTTGCTGTATACCAGCAGTGTCGTCGCGGCGACCTTTCAATTCCGCTGCTCAGAGGAATGTATCGGTACTGCGCTGGAAGGAAGGAGCGAGCGTATCCGCCAATTCATCTTTGATCCTTCATTTCCCTCGATGCACTGATGAATCTTATCGTGATTGAATTGAATAAACCATAACGCCATGCACGGTGACGCGCCGAGGGGTTGTCGGCTGCAGGAAGCCGCGACCGACATGAAAGTCTCGTTCGACGCGTCTACTTTCACCCACTCCAGCACTGGCCTCTCACACCTCTCAGTCGAGACGGCCCAAAAACATGAATTAAAACAACATGTAAAATATTCCCAAAATGTCTATCTATGCTAATGCGTATGTATCGTACAATCTCTCTCACCATGCTAGTCTTACAAAATCACACTTTAGACTTTTGGGCACAAGAGAAACAAGATGCTCTTCTAGCGACTAGACTCATCAGGTCTGACTCTAGCTCCAGTCTCGTCAATAGCATTGCTAGAGCCAAGACCGAAGCCGTAGCCTGCCTTCTTGGTTCGCGCCCTCTTCTCACCATACTGCTCGTCGAACTTGCGAATCGCTCCCAGTGTTGCCATATCCTCGGATACAGAGGCTGAGATTTCTTGCATTGCCTTCTCGAAGTGCGAGGGTGCAAGCGTGCGGCGCTCAGGAAGCTTGAACTCTGTGTCGCCCTTTGCGCGCGCAGCTTCAAGAGCGTTGTTCTCGTCGCGCACTGCGGCAAGCGCGGCAGCGACACACAGGTTCTTGAGGTCGGAACCCGAGTAGAGAGGTGTGTTTTTCGCGAGGTCGGATAGCGAGACGGCCGGGTCGAGATTCTCACCCTTGAGGTGGATACCAAGGATACCCTCACGGTCCTTAGCAAGAGGCAGATCGACCAATAGACGACGGGGCAAACGACGCAACACAGCATCATCAAGATCGAAAGGACGATTGGTAGCAACCATCATGAAAACACTGTGGTCGTCCATTCCATCCCATCCGCGGAGGAACTGGTTGATGATCTCACGATGAGTGGTGCGGTTGTTGGCACCACCGCGAGAGCCGAAAAGAGCATCTGCCTCATCGATGAAAACAACGCAAGGTGACAACTTCTTGGCCAATGAGAAGACGGCGTTAACCATCTTCTCGCCCTCGCCAACATACTTTTCGTAAATCTGAGCGCCACTGACTTCCAGCACAGTAGCTGAGGACTCTTTGGCCACGGCCTTGGCGAGCAAGGTCTTACCGGTACCTGGTGGACCATACAGAAGAAGACCAGGCAAGCGATCAGCCGCCAGTACACCGTAACTGAAAGCTTCCGGACGGAGCAATGTCAGCGAAGTCAGAGTCTTGAGCGATTCAATCGTGTTTGGATCAGCGTGCACATCGTTAAAGGTTGTTCGTAGACTTGCAGGGTCAACGACACCTGATAGAAGACGGGTCTCATGCTTCGAACAAGACTTCTTCAGCTTCTCCATGTCTAGTTTGGGAGCAGCTGAATCTTTGGTTGAGCTGGATTTGTCTTCAGACTCGCCGCGTTTGAGCGCTGTGGGGATGATAGAATCAAAGGACAAATCATTTGTTACAGGCGTTAGAGCGCTGTCAACGGTGTTGATCAGCATTGCGGCAAGTGCAATGTGGAAGGTCTCGAGAGCGGGACTGGTGGTGTAGAGTGATCGCAAGCTGTCAGCGCAGAGGACGATCCTTTGAACCTCGTCTTGTGGCAGAGTTTCCTCTCCTAGCATAAACGTGCCAGAAATATTGAGGTGTGTACGAGTTTGAGCAGAGAAGAAGTTTTCTGAGACGGGCAGACCTAGACGGCGTACCATGGATTGGATGTGACGCATGTTGATGTCAAACAGCCGGTGATAACCAGGCACGGCTACGCTTCGCTCTTGATTTTGCTGGACGTGAGGTGCCATAAGTAATTGGTGACCAACATTCTGTGGGCCCGCGGTGGCCAGAGGATATTTCATATACTGGAAATAGAGCTCGTCGTCTTCTTCACCAGGGTGTGAAGGCGCTTGACGGGAGCTAGCTGTGGTACCAACAATGACGATCTGCTCACCATCCTTTCTTCGGCGCTGTACGACACGTACGAGTTTGTTGATGACAGTTTCTCCTTGTGGTGAGTTACGAATGTGGTCCATGTCTCGTACATGAACGATGGTCCGTTGTGAGGGCTGTTCAGACTTCAACGAGCTGGGGACACTCTCAAAGGTTCCTTGCATGTTATGCGCCTGCCTTCCGGAATCTATACGTTTTGATAGGAAATCGGCCAAGAAGCGTTCAAGGCCATCCTTTGTAGGTGGTGGAGGCGCAGTGGCGTCTCTGCTTGTCGAGATGGGCTCGTACAAGAAGTTATTAGAGGCGTCCTGGACAGGCGTTTCTTTCTTGATCCGGACGCTGTCCAAAAGAGTGTCGAGAAGAGTTGACAGCTTCAGCTCCTCCCAATCACTCAAGCTAGCGGCACGAGAGTGGCTGTCAGCAGAGGACGAATGATCACCATGATCATTGTTGTTCCCGCCCATGTCGCCCAGAGCAATGATGCCAGCGCCCATACCATTCTTACGAGCGTTGAGGGCATCATGCAAGAGCTTGGGATTCTTTTTGATCCAATCCATGATTCCAGAGGCTGGGTTTGGGAGGGTCGGGCCGTCGAAGCTAATAAAGTCGGAAGCATGTTCCGACTCTTCGTCTTCGTTGGCTTCATCATTTTGGGCACCGTCAATGATGTCAACGTGTATCTCTCGTTTACGGGCAGCAGAAACGCCCCTGAAAGTGTCATAAGCCAGGGAAGAGATTGAGCCAGGCGCGGGATCATTAGGTTCAACATAATCTTGAGACAGTTCGGCAAAATCGTTGGCATCAAGTTGGATCAGGTCGGCTTGTACGAGATCAGCGATTTGGTGAACGTATGTGTCGAGCTCTTTGTGTGCGAAGTAGTCTTTGGTGTTCAGGTCGAGGTGGCACTTGGTATAGCGGGCGGCTTGGGGACCGGCGCGATCAAAGGCAGCGTGGAGAAGAAGCTGTAGTTGAAGGGAGAGTAGAAGGCGCGGATCGGGGGTCTGGAGGGTGTTGGGTGACAGGTGGTTGATGGCGCGAGTGATTTCGTCCTGAACAGCATCCTTGTCTTTTGCCGTGGCAGGAGTGAGGTCGGCATCCTTGTCCTTGACTGGAGAAAGAGATTCGTGAGGGACGTCATGTTTTGGCGATTCAAGAGTGTTCTCTAGCTCCTTCTCTTTCCCTACAGAGGCAGTGTCGACGTCTTTGGGGTGAGCCGAGGGGGTGAAGAAGTGGTTATCTTGGTGGTTGGAGTCGTTTGTAAAAGGAAGCGTCAAGACAGTATGGCCAGTGTCGCGGTCTACCAGAGTCCAGCAGCGAGCTTCTTGGGAGGCCTTCTCGTCTGGCGAAGGAGCGTGGAGGCGGACATTGTGGTGCAAGAACCAGTCGGGAATGGTAAAAGGCGTGACTTCCTTGGGCCTCCGAGCAGCAAAGCGACCAGCGCGGCGAGAAGAGGAAGGCGGCCTGATGGGAGTCTCGGTCGGCGCACTTTCTTGGTCGGCCGTTTCTACATTTGGATTCGGGCTGGGATGCGCATCAAGTTGACGGGCAACTGAATGGAAGGCTCTAGGTCGCTGGAACGGCAGGCGCTGACCTCGCTGGGAGAGGCGACTGAACTGTTTGCGCCATACGTGAGTGCGCATTCTTGGTTGATGCTGGTGAAAAGTGAAGGCGACTTTCACTTGATACCACTAGCTAGCACTCAGTATCTCCGTAAACGAAGGGTCCTTGCTTGGCTGACGATCCGTCTGCGGTCTGACATGTCCCGGCGCCGACGTGTTTGCAGCATCGCCAAACTCTCACTTTCACGCGCACCCATCAATCAACCCCATCATCTATTCGTGTCGACACCACAACCCCGTCTCTTGACACCTCTACACACGCATCGTCTTCAGCATGGACTACGACTACCGGGGAATGGACACCGACGACTCGGGTCCGCGCATCAACATCAGCGAGACGACCCCCATCTCGGCCAAGTTCGTTCTCAGCAACACCACCTTGTCTCTGGCCAACAGCATCCGCCGCACCATGCACGCCGAAGTACCCACCCTAGCCATCGATCTGGTCGAAGTTTCATCAAACACTTCCGTCCTGGCCGACGAGTTCTTGGCCCACCGCCTCGGTCTGATCCCTTTGTCGGCAAAGAACATTGACGATTTGCTCTACACACGCGATTGCGACTGCGATCAATACTGTGAAAACTGCGCCGTCGTCTTGTCTCTCAACGCCGCCAACCGCAACTCCGACGATGTTGTCAAGGTCTTTGCCAGAGATCTAGTCATCGACCCTTCATTCAGCCAATACCGCGCAAACACCGATACCGACGGCCCCCAGCGTGGTGCTCCTGTTGTTATGGATCCCGATGGCAACGGCCCTCTCATTTGCAAGCTGCGCCGCAACCAGGAACTCAAGCTCCGCTGTATCGCAAAGAAGGGAATCGCGAAAGAACACGCAAAGTGGATGCCGACAGCCGCCATCTCTTTCGAGTACGACCCACACAACGCCCTGCGTCACGCCGACCTGTGGTACGAGAGTGACAAGCTGGAAGAGTGGCCACCAAGCAAGAATGCCGAGTGGGAAGAGCCGCCGCAGGAAGGTGACGCCTTCGACTACGACAAGGAGCCTGATCGTTTCTATGTCGACATTGAAGGCACCGGTGTCATGCCCCCAGACACTGTCTTCCACACCGCTATCAAGGTTCTGCAACAAAAGCTTGCGACTGTCATTCAAGAGCTCTCTCCCAACCTACAACAAGCACATCAACAAGATCTCGCTCAACCACCACAAAGTCCCGATATGATGGACATGACCGGTTCCGCTACAGCTTACAATAACACAACTGCATACGGCGCTGGCTCGGTTTACGGAGGTGGTTTCGGCGGTGGCAACACCAGTGCTTGGGGCGGCGGCGCTGGTGCTGTCCCTGGAGGAACGACACCCTACGGCGCAACTCCTTACGGACAAAACGGCTGGTAGGCGATAAACTCTTCCGATTACGATTTTCTTGCAACATCAAAAGTCCAGCGGCAGTTAGCACACCGGTTGGCGGGCGTTTGGAGCAGACAAAACAAGGAACGGGTTCTTGAGCTTTTTGAGGGGCTTTATGCATGTTCATTCTTGAAGAGGGCATTCAAAAGAGATACCGGGGGCAAACTACACACGTGGACGGGGATTGCGCTGCTTCCTCAAAGAAATTTCATCATAGCGATTCGATCTTCTGCTTTGTAACCAGTCAGGGTAAGTAGAAGAGCAAAAGACAAAAACAAGCAGAAACCACAACATGCTCTCAACTTTCTTCCATCATCTCTCTTGACATAGCAGATATCGCAGTAGAAGACTTCTTCGTCAAACCCCTGACCCGAGAGCAGTGGTCGTCTCTGAATGGCTTATTCGAGAGGGTGAGTGGACATTTACGGCATTCTCATCTTTGGTCCGATACGATCAGCAGCACAGATGTTAACACGTCTAACAACTCCGTCAAGCATGGGATCGACAACACAAGTTTGAGCAGGACTACAACATCAACTACAAAGGAACAGTACAGCACAGAAAGAAAACAGCTATAATGACTTGGGCGGTGGTTCGAAAAGCCCATGGCTTCCAGCATTGAAGTAATTCGACGATGGGTTCCGGGATGTCGACCGTTCTTGCAACAGTACAAGTAGTGCATGTGTCACTAGTGTTGAGAAGCATGCATGATAGTGCTCTATGGGCCGTGACTCTCACAAGGGGCTAGAGTATACGCTGTGTACATCGGTCGACTTGCTGGCTACTAACACAGCGCACCTTCCTCTTCAAAGCTGTACTGGCGCCTTCTCCAAACTTCGGTCTACACGCATCTCTTAAGCTTCCGTCCTCACGTTTCCCCCCTTCACGCTTTCCTCTTTCCGCTCAGCCTTCTACGCACCTTTCTCATCATTCCGCTGTTGCTCAGCTACAGATACGGATGCTACGAGCCCATTGTTGAGCCGCTGAAGTTTTTGACGATTAAGATCTCGAACGTATTGACTTTTGCAACCACCAACGTTCACCTACCTTATGTTGGACCGACGCATTGGAGATATGCTTGGAGGTGCTGGTTCAAACAAAAAAGAAAAGAAAAGAAAAGCATCGACAACGAGGCATCGACAGCAAGAATTGACAACAAGAAATCGACAACAAGAAATCGACAAAAAAAAAGACAAGCACCATGGGAAGGAATCGAACCCCCGACCTCCTCGGATCTAGACTGACACGGCGTTAAGTAACAACGAACGACTGCGCACGTGTTAAGACCACGGGTGTGTTAAACCACTACACCACCACGGCTGAGAACTTGTAAGAGACCTGGATTTCTTAGATTATAAAGGTTAGGTGAGTAGGCTGAGCGTGTGATGAGATGGACGTGGGTTTGAGGGAGTTCTTTTCGGGATGAGCAGGCTTCGAGTGACGACTGAGTCATCAAGGCATTCACTCTTATGGAACTTTGACCGAGATGGACAGGTGTAAATTCGACATAATACTGAATTCGCTGGACGAACTCGCTCGAGGTAACCACGTCTGGCGAGTTCACCTGGCGAGTTCGGCAAACTGCGTATTGCGAATTCAGTCAGCGAATTCATGAATTCATAGAATCGTTCGAACAGAATGCTTCGGCAGTCACAAAGTGCTTGGAGATTAGGAATTCCACATGGTCCAACCCTTTCCACAAGGTCCAGACTTTTGCAGTAAATCCAGAGTGTGTGAGCATTCCATCCAGAGAGTTAGGTAAAAGTGAGTTCGGGGAGAGGATTCGGGAAACATGGCTTGACGGGGAACGCGACTGCAGGGAAAGGTGAACCTCGGGAAATGGGTTTCTGGAAATTTTACACTGCAAATGTAGAAAACAAGGTCGAAAAGCAATCACATCAGGTTCAAGGAGAGTGATCAGGAGCATAGAAAGTTTGTATGAACAGCAGAAATGAGAAACTCCATTTGTAAGCGTATATGATAATCATTATAACCAAAACCCGTTTGAAGACACTTGAATGCCAATCAAAGAACTAATTAGAACACCACCATGATGTGTATAGAGAGAAGATACGAAATAGTTTGTTGTTGCCTTTAGGAAGAGTTGAGAGCACTCTCTGGGGCTGTCAGATGCTAAGCGGACGCTTAGAGGACGAGGGCGGCACCAGCGACCATGGCGGCGAAGCCCATACCGGCCTTGACGTTGGAAGCAGCACCAGTGTACATGACCATACCGGAAGTAGTAGGGGTGTACTTGGCCATGGTGGAGGTGGCAGGGCAGTTGGCACCGTTGCAGGCAGTGACGGTCTGGGTGTTGCCGGCAGGGACAGTAGAGGTCATGGCAGCGCAGGCAGTGCAGACCTTCTCAACAACGACGGTACCAGTGGGGCAAGGAGCAGCGTAGACCTGAGTGCTGACGGGGACCATGTTGCCACCAGTGGCAGAGTAGACAGTGGCGGTGGAAACGGTGTAAGGGCAGCTAGTGCAAGCAACGGGAGCAACAGGCAGGGTGGTCTGGGCGGGGCAGACGTAGGTGGTAGAAGCAACGGGGATGATCTGGGTGACGACTGCGTTCTGGCCGTTCTTGAGAGGGCAGTTGGTGACAGTAGGAGCGCACGAAGAGATGGTGACCACGTTGGTAGAGTAGATGGTCGAGGTTGCGACACCGCCGGCAGGAATGGTGGTCATGCCGTTGCCGTTACCGCCATTTCCACCGTTGTTGCCAGTGCCGGCAGCGACGCGCTGAGCGAACTGGATGCCGGCAGCATCGTAAGCAGCCTGTACGTCGCTGTAGAGAGTGCAAGTACGAGCGTTGGTGTCGAAAGCAGTGCCGACACAGGTGGCGGTGGCATCGCAGAGGTTCAAGCAGTCATCAAGGCTGGAAGGAACAGCACGTCTGGTGATGTTGACCTGGATGTCGATGATGGTACCGAAGTGGTTGGTGTCGCACTCGATTCTGAAAGTAGCACCGCTGTTGTCGATGTAGAGAGAAAGGTCGAGGCCAGGGCAGAACTTGCCGTCAAGGGCAGGGGTGGTGGCGTTCGAGCTAGGACGGCCGGCAACAGCAGAAGAGGTGCTGTTGGCACTGGGACGGCCAGCAGAGGTAGTCATAGGACGGCCAGAGACGGAGCTGGTCATGGGGCGGCCAGAGGCAACAGCCGAGGCAGTACCGTTACCGAAGTTGTACTGGGGAATGGCAGAGGACATGCCAGCGAAAGCCAGAACGGCAGCGGCGGAGATGGTGCTGAAGGAAGGCATTTTGATTGTTGGTTTTGGTGGTGGTGGATTAGGTGATTGGTGGTCGGGTTGGTATTAGTAAAGAGTGTTGTAAAGAGTGGACGGCTAAGCCAAAGACTGGAAAGATGCTGCTGAAGGAAGCTGTTGCTGTTGTTGGATGATGAGACTACAACCAGCGAAGGACAATGGTATATATAGGCCTTTGCTCCAGGAGAGTGTGTCATTGACTCGTTGTTTGGTTAATTCGCCTCTCCCGGGCGTTGAACCTGTCGTGCCTATCTTCATTTCATGTACGGTAACTCTCCTGCATGACAGTCAGTGGATATGGGTTAGCGATATGATTGTGCGTCAGAACTGTTGTCGTTGAGTTGGGGATAAGATTACTTGTTGGTGCAAAATAGCAAAAAGCCGGTGGACTGGCAACAAAACCGCTAAGGGGGCGGCTCGACAAGAGATGCTTGACAGCAGACGTTACGAACGGTCAAATACCATCATGCATGTTCGCTGTATGCATGCACGCACATCGAAGATGGTGGAGATAGCATGCAGAGACAAGATAGTCCAGCCCTTCACGTGTCTATGATCAACATTGCCAAGTGTAGTATCGAAAAATCAAGCACGATGATCGTACATCGACTTTTCGTATCATGAATGATGGAGTTGGCTTGCAGGAATTGGTTCGGGGAAACCGTTAGATGCTATGAGGAGACTCACGGGACCAATGATTACACACTCAGCCACTGCGATATAGTTGTGGGAAGAGAATAGGCAGGATCCGAATCATCATTACTCTGGTAGAGTAACGTCTTGGTAGTCTGATTGCTGTGAGCCCGATTTGGTATGCTTTCTTCAACAGTCCGACATGTGTTGGAGATGAAGCAAAATGTGCTGTGGCAGCGGTTGTCTCCTGTTGTGGTGCACGGTCGCAAAGGATTCAAGCCAGGCCCAAGGGGATAGGAGAGCTGGTACAAGGGGCCCATGGCAACATAGCAACATGCCGCCTTCATCGATCGAGAATGGAGAAAAACAAGCGAAGCATTGCAAAAGAGGATTGAATGTCCCAAATATGGCAAGTCTGGTCCAGAGAGCATGAAGCGATTGTTCTGCGCGGAAGAGGGAGCTGAGGTCGCGATAAAGGGCCTTGGCGAGAGTTGAGAAGAAGCACCGACCTCAGCAGAAGACGCGCACCAATCGGCATCTAGAATACCTACAAGACTTCGTGCATACAATTTTTTGTCCATCATATTCGTGACTGCTACAAATACATAGGCCGTATATAAGCGGCAATGGATTACTTCGACTTCGAGTCAGCTATGCGACGAGCAGACCAACCTCCGGTCAATTCGGCGAATCAGTTGGTCTTTCTCTTCCTGTTACGAGAGAATTTGCACTGATGCGATGAACCAGTCATCCGGGACTGCCATCAGAAGAACTTGAAACCTCGTCAAACCCACAAGCTCCTCCTCAGTATGGAACAAGTTATCCTTGGATGCCAGAGAACTATGTACCTCTAGGCGAACCTCTAGGTGGCGGACGACAGTGGGACAGTTCTTTAGAAGCCACTTCGAGCCCTTACTTCCAGAATCCCATGGACATGTCAGCATTCAGTTCACCGGGTATGCAAACCTATCAAGGTCAGTACCTGGACTCGCCAGTGGTGACGCCTGGAATATCTCATGGGCATTCAATGTCCGCCGGGCCAGCATCTCCGTATCCGGACCAATCTGCAAATGCTGCAATGACGGCAAACAGTCAAGAAATGCAGAATTGGTTTGCACAATCTGCGCGACGTGATAGCAGATCCAGGAAGGGGTTTCCCAGGCGGCGATCATTGTACTCGAGAAGCTCTGGTGTACCTATCTCAATTCCGAAACAGCAACATACGGATTGGTCGGCCTTGGATCCGTTACAGCGTTGGCAGAATAGCCCGCCAGAGAACGAACCTGCGTCAATATCTGATATCCACCATGCAGTGGCCTCGACTGACCTTGATCAACACCTTCGAGTGGGCTCTACGATCAGTAGCAGAGTCAGCACACCTGGTATAGAAACAAGAGGCTTCGGCTATGCAGCCAGACGAACATCAAGGCCTGCCTCAATCAGTAGTCTTGAAAGTGGTACTTCAAATGGGTCCATGGACTCGATCCTGTCTGGTCGGTCGGCCAATTCTCGCCTCTCAACAGGTTCAGACAACCGCAAGAAGTCTCGGAGCAATACTCGAGTCACCAAATCCCGAGCTCGACCAGGGCCCAGCAATGACGACCGACCTTTTCAGTGCACCTTCTGCTGTGATACGTTCAAGAACAAGTTTGACTGGTGCAGACACGAAAAATCATTGCATCTGAATCCCGAACAATGGGTATGCACACCTGAAGGTGAAACGGTCACCTGCCCGACAACTGGCAACATGCTTTGCGCATATTGTCTGATACCTCAGCCAAGCACAGAGCACTTGGAAGTACACAATCCTAGTGCATGCGCGCATAAGAACCTAGAGTCCAGAAGCTTCAAGCGTAAGGACCACCTCATTCAACATCTCAGACTGGTTCACAAGATTGAGAACATCCCCACGATTGGCGAGTGGAAGCCTCCGGAGCTGTGCATCAAGTCACGTTGCGGATTTTGTAATGCTGAGATGGAGAGCTGGAAAGCTCGAGCCGATCATCTGAGCAAGCACTTCCGAGAAGGCAAGAAAATGGTCGAATGGAGGGGTACGCATGGATTTGAGCCACACGTTGCTCAGCAAGTTACAAATTCGATGCCGCCCTTCCTTATAGGTGGTGAAGCGAAGACTCCAGTACCCTTCTCTGCCACCAAGTCTGGACACTCCGGACTTCTTGCACAGATCACTTCAAGGGCTGCTTTGAATGACGCAGCAAACAACAATATCGTGGCGGATCCATCGCCTTCTCCCGAGAACGCTCAGGGCGAAGGCAACCAACCATTCAAGACAGCTTGGGAGCTATTGACCTGGCATCTTGGAAGATACGCTCAGGAGCAGATGAAGGCTGGGGTCGTGCCTACTGATGAAATGTTCCAGCAGGAATCTCGCCGTCTGTGGTTTGACAGTGATGACCCCTGGAATCAAACGTTCGCGGATGATACTCAATGGATGGAGATCTTTCGACAAGAGCATGGTTTGCATGACGGCAATACTCCTGAAGCTTCGTAAGCCCTTTCGATTCTGCCGCCAGCAGGGCACCATTGAACATTGGGTGGACTCTGAGGATGAAGGGTCTTCAATAAATAATCCAGGACTTTGGTCGATCACTATAGACATCCGTAGCACCCAAAGGACTTCTCTCGCTTAGCCAATCACGCCTTCTTCGCTCCATCGACTCCCACACTACTAGTCGAAGCCTGATAAACACCACTGTACCCCTCCACCTCCTTCTCCATCTGCTCGAATATGATCTGCGCCAACTTGGCATCCTTGTGAAGTACAACCCCAAATGGATTCTTCACCTCCAACAACGCACCCATGGCACCCTCATACCCAGCATCCACAACCCCAGCTTGTACACTAATCCCACTCCTCCACAAACTCGACCGCGGAAACACACTACTCATACAATTTCTGGGTATCTTCACCGTCTCGTTGAAATCGACTAGATAGGCTCCTGGTTGAAGAGTGATTGTGTTGTTTGTGGGATGAAAGGTCAAAATGGACGTTTTGGCGCTGCGACGGAATGTGTTGTCAAAGTCTATTATGGCGGGGGAGGTCCATTGAGATATTTGGCGGAGTGTTAGGTCTACGCCGCAGGGTTGTTGTTGGTGGGTTGCATTTCGTAGGTTGCGGACGAGTTGGCGACTGACGATGTCAAGGCCGCTGATGATCATTTTGCTTTGCCTGTGCTGAATCGGAGTGTGGGCGAGGTTTGGTAGCAGTTTATTTTAATGTGATGGTTTTAATGTTGCTTGGAGACGAAAGGTGTTTGATGATGGACGGCTAAACTCAGTGTATTCTGCCTTCTGCATACTCTGGTGTAATAATAATGCTAAGCATCGCAGTTGTGCATTCGTGCATAGAGTTTTTTACGGTAGGCAAAAGCGTCGGCAGGCCGTGCGCACGCCATCAAAAAAGGTCCAAGCTTTGAAGAAATATCTTTCTTCTCCATCACCATCAACAAAAATTCTTCGCCATTTTCTGGATCTTCTGGCAAAAGGATGATCACGCCAGGGGTCGAACCTGGAATCTCTTGATTCGTAGTCAAGCGCCTTGCCATTGGGCCACGCAACCTATCATGATGAATCACCCGGCAAACTATACCATATCCAAGTAATTTTACGTGGCAGCGTAGCCTCAGCTTGTGACGACTGCCTTGGTCTCCGCTTGTAGGCAGATATGATTCTGATCTGATACTGATCTCCCACTGACAAGGCTTTGAGGATCTGAAGATCAATCCGTATCCATGACTTATCTGGCGACCTACAGCCGCAGACGACCATCTAGCTTGTTCGGTTCTCCCCCTCTTTCCGCCTTCTACACCTGAACCTTCCAAACCTTTTCATCGTCACTTTCCACGGCTCCTTTCTTCTCTCTTCAGACAAGACGAATCCTGACCTTAGGCCATGACCTGAGGGCTTGCGCATAGTGTACTGCGATACACAGCCCAATTGATGTCCCGTAACAGTACCCAAAGCTGTTGTAGAGTTCACCCATGAACACAAGATTCCCTATGCTGTTCCAACGTATCAGAGCAAGGATCACGCCAATCACATCGGTGAAGGCTACATGACACCAAGCGACTTCGTCGTCGTCGTCGTCAAACATCGCGAGCATGCGCCACGTGGAGACGGTCAGTCTATAGTGGACATAGTGTACGGTTGCATATACGACGGAGCCGAGAATTCCATTGAGGAGATTTTCGACGAATAGGCCAAGTAGTCCTTTTTGCCACTGGTAAGATGTCCAAAGTTGTTCAAATAGAGACATGGTCGTGGTGTCCTGGGATGGCGCAACCTGCGCTGCGCAACTGTGATTTTCGGAAACCGGGACTTTTTCGAGATGGGTGGGCTGGTCACAGGTAGAGAAGGTCGGTGCCTGGCTTGATATTTATGAGCTCGGCCAGTCGACTGTAAAGTGTAACGGACTTGAGTTCGCCATCGTCTAACCCTGTGCGAGTATCTCACGTGGCAGAGACTGTGAATTAGGAAGATCCAGCGTGTATTCGTCGACAATGAGTTCGTTCGCGTCTGAGCCACCCTCGAATATCCTCCTCACGTTCTGCTCATCTCTACGCACTCTTGTATGTGTGACGCAGACACATTGTTGGTCGGCTTGACAGATGATATGATACGTATAGGCTCAGGCCATGGTAATACCATTAGCAATCACGCATCGACGTCACTGAATCGCGTCAACCTAGCCACCTGCTGCCACAATCTAACAACTCTCTTGCTTTCCTCCTGGAATTACATCGGAACACCGGGTTACACGAATGAGAACGGCGAAAATGTCGCCCCCAACCCTTCCACCCGAACTCCTAACCAACATCATCTCTCACGTCGACGCCGACACCCTTCCAGCAACACGTCTCGTATCTAAGCAGTTTCACACAATTAGCACACCCTTCTTCGGCCAAAGATGTCTTTCCAGTCTGGCATTTATGTTCTCAGAATATAGTTTGAGTCATCTAGTGGAATTGATAGAGAGCAAATTGGTAAAGTATATTAAGAAGCTTGTTTTCAGCACACATGTTTCGAAGATCAAGAGTGAGGAGTAGAGGAAGATCGATAGGCGCTGGGAGGAGTATGAGAGGGAAGCTGAGGAAGAGGAGTTAAGAGGGGAGTTAGGATTGCCGCCAGTAAGGGAGGCTGACGAAAGTGAGGACGAACGGGGGGATGCGATCGAGCGCGAGCTTAGACTGGAGGAGCTTTTGGGTGAGCGAACACCTTCACCCGAGGAAAGACATCGTCGCGAAGAACTCAGAAACAACATTCAAGATGAACCGTCTGCAAACTCCACCACTACCACAACAGCCCACAAAGATCGCAAACCCGAGAATACACTCACCAATCGAGAAGGAGAAGAAGTAAACGTCGCTGCCGAAGCTCTGATGACATTTTACGACAAATCAAAAGCCATGACCAACTTTCTCAACTCTGAACGCCATGTCGAACTCATGAGCCAAGCCTTCGAAAACTTGAAAACCGCCAATGTTCAAGTCTCTCTCGGCTTCTACGACGACACGCCACAAGTGATCGGCCAGAACAAGGTCTTGTGGGCTCCATATAGAAAACCTCATGGTTTCGACGAGGTTTATGACGGTAGACTGAACCACCACGTCGAGTCTCCTATGATGCAGGATTTGCGCAGGTTGATGCCGGATTTGGTCTACTGCAGTATACTACAAGCCACTGGTCTCGCAGATTACCCCATCAAGGCTCTCATTCTCGACATAGTCGAAGGTCGCTCTTGGCCCCTGACATCACAAGGGGGTATTCAGGTACCCCTCCGGATATGGGTCTTTGCCTGCGAGACAGTAAACCAAGGCTGGCAAATAGGAGACCCAGCGTCCCTCCGCCCCTCCGGGAAGGAATAGACTGGAAAGTGAACTCATAACTCAGCGATGGCTTCTTTACCCGCTTCCAAATTGAAGGCGATCTCAAAAGCTTGACATTTCATTCGACAGACTTGCTGGCCAAGGAAGATACACCTATCGTCAAGCACCGTAAAGAAGAATTCAGCAGTTTGGGTACTGATGGTATCTGCGCCAGACTGATGGGCGACAATGCTTTCCGCGAGATTAACTTGATATCCTGCTACGTGGAACTCGACCGCTTGATGGGTTTTCTGCGTGAAATGACGCGGCGTCTACGAGTATTGTGTTTGAGTGCGGTGGATATGCGGTCCGACGGCATGTCCGGGACAGAAACACACAACCCTCTAACATTTATAAAGCTGGTCAGGAATGGGTTAGAGCTGGAGCATTTGATGTTGAACGGGCTGAGAAGCGCAGAAAATCATGCTAGATATGTTGGTCGTATCGATGGAGAATGGGAAACTGTCGAAGAGATACAGGATGCGCTTCAAGAAGACATCGACAGGGAGGAGTCAGGCCACCTGTTCTATGACCTTGACTACGAGAGCAGTCAAGAAGACGAGGAGGATGAAGGCGAAGGATTCCAGTGTGTCGAGGTTAACGAGTTTGGAGACGACGGTGATAGCAGTTCTGGAGATGAGGATGAGGATTATGGCGATGACATCAATGATGAACCATGAGAATGATGTTGTATATGGTTTCGTGTAAGAGGTTGGTATAATTCCGCAGTCGAGAGGACAGTTGATTCTAGGTGGATACCTCCGAGAACAATCGTGTATGGGCAGTGATGTTTAATAGAAACTGACTTGCGAGCCCATACTTCTATCCACATGAGCAATTCATGTGATTTTGCAGCCCACATGACTGTAATGTTGTGTTGTTCGTGTCGCGCGTTGTGACGCTGATCAAGAAGGAGCGGCTGGCGGCTGGCGGCGTTTCGCGAAAGCACTCTACGCGACTTCCTCTCCGACGCGTCTCTCGAGCTTTCAGCCTGCCAAACCATCTCAATCGATCATCTAACACAGCTTGAATCAATCACATCAGCATGGCTCTTCTCGTAGACAAGCACCGTCCACGCTCTTTGGAGACATTGACATACCACCATGACTTGTCGGATCGCCTACGATCACTGGTGAGTGCCCGCCATCTCGAAGCTGCGCCGGAACAAAACTAACATGGCTCTAGGCGGCAAGCGGAGACTTCCCTCACCTTCTGATCTACGGCCCTTCTGGAGCGGGCAAGAAGACAAGAATCACGGCTACCCTGCGCGCACTCTACGGACCTGGCGTGGAAAAGATCAAGATCGACAGTCGAGTCTTCCAAACAACGAGCAACCGCAAGCTCGAGTTCAACATCGTCTCATCCAACTACCATCTCGAAATCACTCCCAGTGATGTCGGCAACTACGATCGTGTCGTCGTACAAGACCTACTCAAAGAAGTCGCCCAAACACAGCAGGTCGACGTAGCAGCCAAACAAAAATTCAAGGTGGTCGTCATCAACGAGGCAGACCACCTCACCAGAGATGCTCAGGCCGCTCTAAGAAGAACAATGGAGAAATACAGTCCCAACTTGCGCTTGATCCTTCTGGCCAACAGTACGAGTAATATTATTGCTCCTATTCGAAGCCGAACGCTGCTCGTCAGAGTCGCTGCACCGACCGAGGACGAAATCTGCACAGTACTGGCTCAAGTTGGAAAGAAGGAAGGATACACACGGTGTGAGGGACTAGAGAAGAGAATTGCCACAGACAGCTACCGCAATCTGCGCCGCGCTTTGCTCATGTTCGAGGCCGTCCATGCTCAAAAGTATCATTTCCTATCCAATACCCTTCAACCATTGTCTCCATACTGACCCTTCATAGCGACCAAGTCTCGGAGAAGACGCCTATTCCTCCTCCAGATTGGGAGGCTCTCATCTCACAGATTGCCGACGATGTCCTTGCCGAACGTAGCCCTGCTCGGATCCTGCTGGTCCGCGCCAAACTCTATGATCTCCTCACCCACTGCATTCCAGCAAGCACCATCCTAAAGGTAGCTATTCTCGCCAACTCTGTCTGCACGTACCCTGACTGATCTCCACAGACCCTGACCTTCAAGCTGATACCCCAAATTGACGACGCCCTCAAGACCGACATCATCAAATGGTCCGCCTTTTACGAACATCGAATCCAGATGGGCACAGTGAGTGATGTTTACGTAGTTTGGTCTGGTCTTCCGTACTGACATGTGATAGAAATACATCTTTCATCTGGAGGCCTTCGTTGCCAAGGTCATGCGAATTGTTGAGAGGTAAGCGACCGTGACAGCAGATATTCATCATCCTCGTCTCAAGATCTCCTTTACTGACTCAATTGGCAGTCATCTCATGGGCATGGACTTCGATGACTGAGTGGTTACATCTTCCGATCGGATACTCGAACCCTTTCCAGCATCGTTCGAATCATGCCCGGGCTTCTCGGAGAATTAGCCCGCCACAAGGTCACATCTCGCTCCACGATGTACCTCTATACGTGACTCGGCCGCAAATAGGGTTGTGTTCTACAGACGCCAACAGAAAGTTGGTTCGGCCTTTTCAGGGAACATCTCATCGATGTCCCGATATCGCAAAGCCTTGACGAGTCACTTCGTCCTCTTCCGGCCGAAACATGGGGACGCGGTAGTAACTTCCCCTTCACCTGATTCTCAACAGAAAGACAGGACATAGCTCCTAATTAGCTTGACGTACATAATCGTAGCAATGACATGATGAGATTAAGATATGCAATGTCGCGTCAACAGTTCTCCAGATACCATCACCCCGGCTGCACGGAGCCTTTGATCAGATTTTAGTGTCCTGTATAACACCGGGTATCCGGGTTGCGCATGTAATCGTATGTTGGATGATCGATCTTGTGCCTGAGCCTTGAACGTTCTAAAACCAGAAACAGCAGAATCGATCTGGCCACGAGGTCCAACAGCTGTCGCGAGAAACCGCGAGACCGGGAAGGATCAGCGGCTCCTATTATTTACGAAAAGCCTCCAGACAATAGGCAAGCGCCACAGAGCATGGCAGCGTTTGCTTGAAGATGACTTGAGAATGCTTTAGCCCTCATCGCGTGCTTCTTCGTCGTTGCGAATGTTCAAGTTAGCGACTCAGTGTCAGGGTCCATCGCGAGGGAAGGATCCGAGAACACGACTGTTTGCATATCAACTGGGAATTCACGTGCAAGATTCCCATCAGTCACGTACGCACGTTGAGTTGAGGTTGCTGCCGGCCTAAAGCACATGCGGATCTCCCATGCAGCCATGCTTCTCGGTTCTCAACATCCGAAAGGATGAAACATGCGGCGGTACCTGGACGCCGGTATACAAGATAGGGCTGCTTTTTCAACAGAGTTCTGTCTCTCAGCTTCGAGCTCTCGCGAAGAAGAAATCTGTCGCTCTGCCGTCCCTGTCTGATCTTCTACCACCAATCAACACCAATAGACCAACACTGTCTCACGCCACGTGTTGCATGACTGAGGTGAAGTCATGATTGGCAGTAATGGCTGCTCGTAATTTCGCCTAAAGGATCTGATTGGCGTCCAGTCAGCCTTCTCGAACCGCTCTAGCAGAAACCTAATTGGCGAACGAGCTGCGTCTTACACATCCCAAAGCTCCACCATCTCTTATCCACATGGCGGTTTGGGTAAGAGCACGGTTCCTATCTGCCATTGGTGCCATTCCGCGAGTTTCTGGGGGGTCCGTTCGAGAGGTGACTGTACCCCGGCGCGTGTCTGCTGCACGTACATAGTACAGCGGATCCCCTGGGTTGAGCTGTGAATTCATTCATCTATACCTATACCAAAGGACATGATCTTTCTATCTCTATAACCTCCATCTTCAAGGGTCCAAACTAGCATGCTCTCTCCACAAGAACGCTCGACCTAACTCCAGGTTTCTTTAAGCATAACTACAACTACCGGTGTCACTTGTACGGGAACGACAAATTTTTACCTAACATTTGGAGCACGAACATCGGAGGACGCCGACACCCTTCATACGAACAACCAAACATGGGGGCCTTCTCACTGGAGTTCCAACATGAATTGCAACGGGAGTCCTGGGCATTATACGCTCTTGGTATAGTGGTTATTGCTCTCCGCATGTTCGTCGTCCCCATCCCGCTGTCAGTTCTGCTTAGACCAATTGCTTACTGACTTGCATCAGATATGCTCGAGCAAGAAAACTTGGCCTTCGCCATCTGGAATTTGATGACTACTTAATACTCGTGGCTGCTCTGTTCTATACATTGCTGATCATCACATTGAACCTCACAGCGCAAGGTGGCGGTACAGCTCTTGCTATGCCAGGAGAAGATGTCTTCGCCCTGACAGCTGAGGAGATCAAGATCCGAGAAAAGGGAGCCAAGATCGATCTCGTCGCCGAACAGGCTATGCTAAACGTGATCTGGATCCTCAAGGTCTGTACATTGAAGCTGTACAGTCGTCTCACGATGGGGTTGAAGCAACAGGTAGCGGTTAAGATACTCGCTGTCTATACTGCGATTGGTTGGGTGGCATGCCAACTTGCGTATTTCTGCGAATGTCGCCCATTCAGCATGTACTGGCAGATCGCTCCATCTCCGCCAGTCAATTGCATGGTCTTTTACGCCTACGCTATCGTACAGGGAACGTTCAATATATCTTCGGACGTTTTCATGCTCATCATCCCCTTCCCGCTCATTTTGCAAGTCTCTATCGGCATCAAGCAAAAGCTTGTGCTTTTGGTCAGTATCTGAACGTCTGAGATGAGCAAGCCACATACTAACTCCTGCACAGTGTATCTTCTCTATGGGTATCTTCGTTATCATCGCAGCCAGTCTTACCAAAGCCGAGTTCTTCCGATCGATCTACGCAGAAGACTATATGTTCTGGTACACGAGAGAGGCTTCAGTAGCCGTATATGTCGCCAATCTCCCATGCATCTGGCCATTGCTTCGCGAAGCTCTGCCAGCACTCAAGAGTTGGACACCGGGCTTCATCAGCAGCTCCGCCTACAAACGCAGAGGCGCAAGCACAACAGGTCTCACAGCCCAACACCGCACTCGCAACACACAAAAGAGCAATTTGGGACTCTCAAGAAGGTCGATGGACGACTTCCATGCTATCATCGAGCCAACAAGGCCTCAGGAGGCCAAGACGACGACAAATGTACACACGCGCGAGATCAACAGCTATCACCACACACGGAGTGCGGCTCGCGGAAGCAGTAGCGAGTCGAGTGTCGATGACTTGCCTCTGCATGGTATCATGGCATCGACTACGATTGAGATGTCTGTTATGGCATCCGATCGCAAAGAAGACGATCGCGACGATGCATCACAGTCATCCACTCGCGCGTTCGCATACGATATCGAACGAGGATTACCTCAAGATCATTGATCATTGATAGACATGATCTCCTCAGCACATACTTTCGACTTCCAATTTTTCTCCTTCTTTTCTTTGCACATATTCAGAGACCACGATATACCGACAGGGCAGACCAGCATGAGGAGCAGCCCAGATCTAGAGAAGCAGATCACTTTTTCACTCCAGACATTAGATATTAGATACCCATTTCTTCTTGTTACTTCTTCTTCTTTTTTCGGCATTTATTGTATATAGCCATCATGGTTCGGATAGCGACGGACCACAGCACAGGATGAACAGCGGAATCTGGACAAAGGGGGAAAGAGCAACACAAGAATTTTTCATGTAAACAAGCAATATTCACGGTTTCATAAACCGATAGTCACGGATTGAAGTTGACTCGCTACTTTCCATTCTCCAACTCCACTCGTATGTGACTCGCTGCATGCTCTAACCCACGAGTCACCCCCCTCGCTACTCCCAAGCCCTACAGAAATCCTTCTCGTCTATTTGGCCATCCGAATCATCCGATCAAAGACATTCGCAACGATGAACCGTGATTTACCCCCCCCCCCCC
>JGI24891J29808_1000131_pt1 | contig 94040 bp, 124 predicted proteins | sample FreactcultuFSWF8_FD_29808 | JGI IMG/M metagenome (IMG submission 29808)
CTCGGCGGTGGACTCGGCGGTGGACTCGGCGGTGGACTCGGCGGTGTACTCGGCGGTGTACTCGGCGGTGGACTCGGCGGTGTACTCGGCGGTGTACTCGGCGGTGGACTCGGCGGTGTGCTCGGCGGTGTGCTCGGCGGTGGACTCGGCGGTGTGCTCTAACTTAAAGCCATTCTGGCATTACTGGTTTGGCGGCTCTGTGTGGTGCGCATGGCGAGCTTTTTATAGCTTTTTCGCCGAGGTGTGCGGTCTTGAACTTGCGGGCGATCTGAATGCACGTCTGGACGCCTATAACCTCGCGGAATCCAGTGCCGGATATTGGTGGCCGAATAAAGACTTCGTGATTGTTTCAGATCGTCCATGCCGCATTTCTCTTACAGATAATCAACTGCACGACGAAACACGAATGGCGATTGAGTATCGCGATGGATGGGGGCTATGGATGCTGCACGGTGTCAACGTGCCGCAATGGCTTGTCACAACGCCCGAGCGCGATCTCGATCCCGTAGCACTTACGAAGATCGACAATGCGGAGGTTCGCCGGGAATTTGTTCGCAAGGTTGGCGCCGAACGGATAGTGTCCGCGCTTTCTCCTGGAGCCGTCGACAAGGCGACGTACCCAACAAAGGACGGTCGTGAGCATCCATACGAATTACACCGTCTGGCAGTCGCAGACGAGCAGTGGAGTTATTTGCGAATGGTAAACCCGAGTGTCGGTCTGACGCATTTTGAAGGCGTGCCCAACGAATGCCAAACGGTGCAGGATGCGCTTAATTTCCGTAATGGGCTGCGGCCTGAACAAATTTCGGAAGATGGCGCAGAATGGTATCAGCAAGGCGACGTATTGATGTTCCCGCGCGGGGCTGAGAAGTTGCAGCCCTTTCCTGCGATTTTGACGTAAAGTAAAAGGAGAGAATGATGAAAAAAAGACTGAATAAGTTGAATCACGTTACCCTCGCTGAGGGAGAAGTGACAGGCCATTCGCACCAAGCGGTGGGTGGCACTCTGTATGTGGAGTCGGGTGGAACACTGGTATTGGAGCGCGGCGAAGATACCGAAATCCAGCATGAGGAGCATCATGCGTTCATGTTGCCGCCTTCCCCTGCAACGGACGATCTGTTCGACGTGCGTAAGGTGCAGGAATTCGATCACGCCGCTGAATCCGCCCGCAACGTTGCAGACTAACATGGCCACAGTCAACGCACAGATACCGGAAACGCTTAAAACGGCTTTGGTCGCCCGGGCGAAGCAGTTAGAGGTTCCCGTATCGCAGATCATCCGCGCTGCACTCACGGAACATCTTGGCGTCCAGCGCAAGGGGACGAAATGATAACGCATTGGATCTGTCAGGAATGCGGTACGGCGATATTCCCAAACACGCCACCAGTTGGAAGGCGATTCGTCATCTTCGCTGTCGGGTTCTTTTTCATCTCCAGGACTTTATTTCGGAAGCAAAATCGCGGATCGCGGAAGAATTCAGTTCTGATGGGCCTGGCGTTTGGGGTGATAGGGGTATGAGCGATATCCTTTCGATCCTGCATAATCATATTGTGCAGCTAATCGGCAGCGGCGGCTTGGTTCTCTTGTTCGTGAGCGCCTATATCCAGCACATGCCGGATGCGCTTCCGGCAAGCTGGGGCGCACTGCCTCAGTGGTTGTGGGGCTGGAACTGCGCGGCGTTGAAGGCGTTCATGAACGCGCGCGCCGGAGCTACCGTAACCCATTTAGATACGAGCGTAACGCCGCTATCGTCCCGAACGATTAGCGACAGCGCTTCAGTACCGGCTGAACCGGCAAACCCTACGATAGCGGCAACCCCGCAGGAGAAATAACACGAGCTTCTGGACCCCATGGCACGATGGATGCGGAATCAAATGCAGTGCAACGTGCTGAGTTTTACCCTTTTCGCTCCACTTCAAAGACCCAAAGGGCGACTTTTTCGGAGATGGGTTTCAAGACGAAACTCACTCAAAAACCTTGCGGCAACCCCGCAGAAATGAGAACAGAAATGAACCAAACAGAAGAGTTCCTGATTCAGATGGCGCTTACCTACGTTTCGATGAAGCTGGCGGCCTCCGGTATTTCACCGCAGACAAAGGCCGACGGATTGAACTTCATCGCTGCCGGCCAGGTGTTCATGGCAGACCTCCAGAAATCCGCATGAAACCGTTTCTTCTCATCGTCACCACGGCACTGAGCCTTTCCGCTCAAACGCTTCATGTCACAGCCGACATCCTCCAGCCGGCCACCACGGCGGCGATGTTTGGGAAACTCCCGAAACTCTACAGCGCGGCGAATGTCTCGGTTTGCAACCTGACTAGTAACCCGCAGACTGTGGCGCTCGCACTGGCAGCCCAGCAGATCGCGTTACCTGGTGGAATTGTTATGCTGCCGAAAGACGCAGCTCTATCCGTCATCGCGGCGGCGCAGGGATCGAGCAAGTGGGGGACGGCATCGCGGATCGGCGTTACGCTGGTCGGCTTGGCTGCAATCGGCACTGGGCTATCCAGCGTGAGCGCCACCGTAAAAGCTATCCTCACGGAGACGGCTATTGCGGGAGACGGCGCTATCACGCTGCTGAGTACCACCGTGCCGTCTCATACGTACCTGGTGTTGAGCAACGAAGCGCTGCCCGATCCAATTCAACTTGTTCCGTTGGGCTGCGTGTCGGGAGTAGTGATCGTGGAATCGGCAACATCGAAGACGCGGATTGACGCATCGGTCAACCTGCCAAAGCAGTAAACTGGAGTTATGAGCACCACACCCGCCATTCCGCCGCAGAAAGAATCCCTCGGCGAAAAGATCCTGCATGGAGCCGAACGGGTCGGCGAAGCGGTCGGCATCATCGCAGCGCTCGGCATCAACGAAGTATTCGATCACGGTCCAAACCAGCAGGGCGATACCGTTATCGACCATCCGGGTAGCGTCCTGCATAAGGAGAACGAAGATGGAAAATAGCGAACGATTTCTGATTATTCCGCCCGACGCATTCGATTCAGACTGGTTCGTGGTTGACCAACAACCGAAGAAACCTAACCAGCGCGTGGCTGCCACAATCGACGATTCCGTTCCCGGCGCGGAGTCTCTGGCGAAGCAGATCAAGTGGTCGCTCGAAGTCCACGCCGAAACTGCATGAAGATCAAGGTCACAGGGCCGGCCGCAGACGGCAGCTACCGGGCCAACCTCGTGCAGTCGGTAGATGTCGTGCGCTGCGATGGCTACGGCAACACTCCGGCGCACGCGGTTGGCGAACTGGTTTACCTTCTGGCTGGTGCTGATGACGCCGGAAGCGCAACGGAAAACATCGACCTGGAGATCATACATGCCTGACGTTTTGGAACTATTCATCATCGCGAAATCGGCTTCCGGCGAAGTCATGGCGCAGATCCCAATTGGCGTGATCGGCTTCGGGCCGAACAATCCTGCGGATGAAGCCGTTATCCTGCCGGAAGCTCTGCGACTTATTACTGCGAGGCTGGCGTGACAGGAGACTTGGAATCCCAAGCAGCGCAACTTCGCGCCCTTCAGCCGGGATGGGACTCGTATGGCGCTCCAAAGATAGATGAACGCGCAATTCAAAAGGCACTCAATGTATGCCGTCAAGCTCCGCAGCTTACGCCGTGCAGCGATGGCGGCGTGCAAATCGACTGGTCTGGTGCGGAGATAACATTCGGCCCTGATGGAGCGCAGGAATTCTGATGACCATCTCCGAAACGGTAATAGCACTCATCCTCATCTGTGCTGTGTCGGCACCGGCTCAGATGTCATCGGCTAAACCGGGCGCAGTGTGCGCGGAACATGCGTCTGGTCTGTGTGTAGTGCTGCCGCCATGCGGCAATTCTCCCGGCGAGGTCTCTTGTGCAGCGCTCCAAGCGCAGTGGAAAGCGGAGCACAGACCCTATCGCGGTTCGATCTTTCGGAGGTTTCTGACATGGCTGAAGAACTGAGTACGCGGGAATCTCGAATCGAAGCGGCTCTGCGGGAATGCGTAGATGCCGGCGAAGCCGTATCTGAAGCGAAATCTGTGGTTGAAGCGTACTGTCAGATGGGTCGTTTGGTATCGGCCATAAAAGCCGGTCGCGCCGCTCTTGCTCCGCTACCCAAGCACTGCGTGGGGCGCAGCATTCCAGCGGGAACGGAATCGAGCGGGTACGCGCTAGAGGACGAGCAGCAGCGCCGGGAGTTCGCAAGGCACAAATATGTGGAACATTCGACGTATACTGGTGCTGGATGTGCCATGTGCGGTAAAACGGAATCCCTACATTCATGACTCCATCAACTGACCTCGCCACCGCCTGCGCCGCCTTCACAAGCCAGTTCGAGGGCAAGATCCCGTACCTGTACCTCGATCCGGACGGCAATGTAACCGGCGGGTGCGGTCATCTGTTCCGAACTCCGCAGGAAGTGGCCGATATCTCCGGTTGCAGTCTCCAGGACGCAACGGAAGCCTTCGATGCGGTCAAGGTAGCGGAAGCCGGCCACGAAGCGCACTGGTACGAAACTCTGACGGATATGCGGTTAACCGACGATCAGATAACGGCGCTGCTGGCGTCAGATCAGCAGCGGTCCATCGGCCTTTGTTCCCGAACGATTCAGACTTGGGATTCTCTGCCGCAACCGGCGCAGATCGCTCTTGCGGACATCGCGTTCAACACGGGTTCCCTAACCGGCTGGCCATCGCTTTGCATGGCTGTAGCGGCCGGCAACTGGGCTGAAGCCGCAATCCAGTGCCACCGCAAAGAGATTCCGGCTCCCGGGGGGGTGCAGTCAGAGAGAAATATCGCTACGGCTCAGTTGTTCAGTAATATTGCGGCAGTGGAAACGTAATAGCCAACAACCCTAATGATTTCTGCGCTTCAATCCGAACTGGAACAGAACGTGTCCGCGTATGTGCGCCACAAATCCGACTTGACATCAGTGCAAGATTGGCTTTGGCCCTTCATGGCCGATTTGGAAGAAAGCGAAGATGAACTACTGAGGTCCGCCGCTGGACGTGTCGGAAGCCTCATATCTGAATACTCCGATGGAAATTTGAAAGAAGCAGACCTACGCAAGGAGTTGGCAGCGGCCATCCGCCCTTGATCCGATTATACAGATCCGTTCAGCCGGCGCGGAATCAGGCTACGGCTGCTTTGTTCGCGGGGCTAGTGTCGACGTGATATCGCCATCCGCGAGGTAGGCAACGCCTCCGAAAATAGCCCGTCCAATCCGATAAGCTCCTGTCCATGTAGATGCGTCGTATAGACCTGCTGAACTTCTACGCAGTGCGTGTGGCAACTACGATCAAATCGACCGCAGTGGATGCACCACGTTGGCGATTCCGGGTGTTGCATTTCATGCGATGGATGCAGATCCGCGCTCATGATTGCGTTGCCCCTGTAGGTTTTTGTTCGCGTCGCCATTCTTCAAGAATCGACTCATCCAGCACAACGGCTTCGTTGTAATCGACCATGTAGACTTCGATTCCGCTGTTGGCTTCGTTAAAGGCATCGACGGCTACCTGTAATTCGTCCAGCCCGTTCAGATCGTCAGAGTCGGCGTCTTCCCATGCCTCTTCCAGAACGCGATCAATCAGGTCTTGAATAGTTGCCTTGCGAAGCCCAATGTTTTTGGCAGACCAGACGTATTCAGGCGGCTCATCGCATCCATCGATTGCTTCTTCAACAGTCGGGTAGTACTGGTCGTTGAAAAATACCTGCGGGCCGGTGTAATCTGAAGCGGCAATCTTAACGGCTTTCGAGTACCGTGCAAACTCTTCTTTGGCCTGCCGCGCGCGCCAGTCTTTACGGTCGCACTCCTCGCACTGCTTCCGGTAGTGTGGCGCACGTTTCCCGAGGGAAACGCCGCATGTCTCGCAATGTGTTACGCCGTGGCATCGTTGCGCGAGGTGCTTGTCGTTGTGGACGGCGCGACATTCGGAGCAATACCAGATGCCAGACGGTTTTCCATCGGCGTGAAAAAGCTCAATGGCGGTAACGAGAGATTCTTCTTTGCTGCTCATGATTGCCCCTTCAGCGCGCCGATGGCTTCGAGGTCTTGATCGTGCTGAGCCGGTAACACACTCGCAGAGTATCCGCATTTGGTGCAGAGCACCGACGTGGGCTGACGCATCTCCGCTGCGATGGCGCGAAGCTCGGCGGCCCGCACTTGGAGGATTGACGCCGTAACTATATCCCTGTGCATGTTGTCTGCTTGCGCTTCCAGCACTTCCGCAACCGCTTCGATTCGTTCGGCGTGAGTCATTTGGGTTACCAGATTCGGTGCATCATGTGCCATATAGACGCAAACTCCATTTTGATGATCTGTAGCAGCGTGTAATCGGTGTTGTACTGCATGGTCCAGTTGCCGATGGTAATGACCGTAAAAGCAATCAGCAGTCGGTAGTGTCCTAATTTGAAATCCATCCCCTATTGCGCCTCCATCGCGATTGTGATAGCGCTGCGAATCCAGTCTGACACGGTTTTCTTATTTGCCTTCGCGACGGATTCAATCCGCTTGATGTCGGCGGCGTTGAAACGGATCGGTACGATTCGGCCCTTGGCTTCACCTTTCGGGAGCTTCGGGCGTCCGATCTTTTTAGGCTTCGGCTGTGGCATTGGCTCTGAACTCCTGTATGATGGCGGCGCGAACCGCTAGAACGGGCGACGTGATTTGGTCCATGTGCAGGACCGTTACATGGCGCTTGGGATTGGATGGATCATCCGTTTCGTGTGACCAGGCATAGAGGCGTTGCGCTGCCGGGTGTTCAATTAAATCGAAAACCTCCACAACGCCCTGCCAGACCGTCTTGCCTTGAAAGGTTTCTTTCACCGGAACGCTGGCAACGTGCGACGATTCGACGCCGTGAAGCCGTCGTATCACGTCGCGCAATTCGTCGATGCCGCTCATGCTGCGGCCTCCAGTAGTTCGCCAACACTCCAGAACGACTTCTCAACGCCAGCAGCCATTGCAGGAGTGCAGCGTAGTGTGTTGTGACGCCGCACGAAATTGTAATAGGCGAAGTGCAGCCCTACAGCCGCCTCAAAGTTCTCGCGCTTTTTGCTGAAGGCGTGCGTCAGACGGGCCAGCCGCTTCATGTGCAACCGCGTGGTGGCGTTCAACCGCTCAACGTAGCTGGTAGAGATCAGATCAAAGTCGGGCCGTCCAAATATAACCTTCTTCTCACTGGCGGTAATCTTCGGTGCGCTGTAGCGGCGCTGGGATTCGACGGAAGTCTCCGTCCCGTAGCTCTTGATGATTTGACCGTAGTCAACGTCTCCGTCGAAAGCCAGCGCCATGGCGTCCACATAAGCCTTGAGACCATCGGTTGAAATCTGAACCCGATTCTTCATGCGGTCGGCAACGTCCATCACAAAGGCCGTCGTGGTCTTCACGTCCCTGTCGCCAGCAACCTTGAATGTCGGGACCAGTTTGGTATCGGCATCAATCGCGCAATAGGTCCACACGTTGCCCAATGTTGGATCGTCACCCGGTTTCAGGTGGCGTTCTTTCTTGCCGACGTAGCCCCAGATTTCGTCCATCTCCAGGCGATGGCAATCCAGGTTCCGCATCTTCTCGTCCATCAGGACCGTGCATTTTTGGCCCACGCGCACGCCAAGTCGCATGATCGTATCGCGGTGAACACCCGTAACCCGCTCGATTGAACGGATACTAGAACCTTCACACAAAGAACTGATGATCGCGATTTGCTTATCGGTCGGAAGTACGTTTGCCATGTATTTATTGTAATACGGTAACGAGGGTAGCGTCAAGAGTTTTTGTGATACGATATAGTTCTCAAATGGAAGAATGCCGACATGGAGAAAAATGACGCCCCCACAAATGAAGATCAAGCCACTCAAGGCATCCAGCCAACTTCCGATCCTACTGTAGGAGATTTGCAGGAGAACAATTCCAAAAATGAAAACGATGGTGCCGACCGCGCAGAGAATACCGCCGCACCATCGGCTATGGGTTACGTATCCAGAAAATTGATGGAGTGGTGGGAAATCTTTAAAAGCCCGGACCACACGAATCACGCTATAGCTGTGGCAACTGTAATAATTGCCGTTGCCACAGTATTCACTTTCTTTGAAATGCAATGCGGCAGGAAACTCACAGAAAAGACCGCTATGCGGGATTCCCGTCCTTGGGTTTTGCCGCACACTTTCCATTTGACTGCTGAGCCGGGAACAGGGAACTCCGTTGTGCAGTTTAAACTCAATAACGGAGGGAGAACCCCAGCGATAGATACGTTCTATGTGGCTGTCCCATATCTTCTTCCAGAGCAACCGAGTTTGGCAAATTATCCTGCTAGTCCAGACGTACAAGGAGGCTCGCGGCAAGTGCTCGGACGTGGAGCCGACGAAATCGCAGAGACTGGACCAGTGCCAATCGGCATAGTCTCTGCCGAATATATGGCTGGAAGCAGGCGTCTCTTCGTCACAAGCAAAATCTACTACACTGATACCTTTGGCATCCCACACTGGACCACAATGTGTGTTTACCACATATGGGGAACCGGCCTGGATAATTTCTCGTTCTGCGGGGCTGGCAACGACGTTGACCGGAATCCAAAATAGTTTTAGTGATACATTTTCTGCATGCGGAAAGTTATGATCGGACTGGCTCTGTTGGCATTGGTGCCATTTTTGTGGCAACCAGGATGGTGGCAATCCAAAACTTTTGGGGAAAATCATGCAGTAGGAAAACCACCAAACAGGGGCGCAACAGGCGCACAGGGCACCGGGGATAATGAGCGCGGCAGCAAGGATCGGCCTCTTGTAGTTGACCCTAAAGGCCATCAGGATACTCCAGCAGAGACCGCCCAAGCCAAAACCGAAAAACAACATGCAAGCGATGTGGAGCGAAGTACTCTCTTCTATACAGGGCTGACTGCGTGGGCTACGTTCGCTCTTTGTATCGTCGGACTGGGTGGCATCATTGCCGCTATCTATACCCTTCGAGCCATTGAAACTCAATCCGGAATCCAGAGTCGATCTATTGAGTTGCAGGAGCGCGCGATGCAGCAATGGGTCAGTTATGGCAACTGGCGAAGCGAATATCGGCAAAGCGATGGTGGTAGACAGTTGTTGATAATTGATCTCAACGTCTGGAACGATACCAACTTCCCGCTCACGCTCCCGGAGGCATGCATCAGATTTGAAATGGGAGGCGTCAAAGCACGATTTGAATTCCGGGAAAATAATTTTCTTCCGCCAAGACATCCTTATCCAGTCCATATGTGGTTCACGATCACCAATGAGCAGGCCACGCGCTTTATGACAGGTGGCATACCGATACGCATAATCGGCGATCTGACCCACGTTGGTTCTCTCGGTAAACCGCAAGAACAGTCCTTCTGTGGCGTGTTGTGGTGCCACAAAACACTGACCAGATTCGAGGAAGAAACACCCAAAAATCAAAATGAGCCTCATGCTGGTGAGACGCATTCAGACGCCCCACCAGAAACGGCAAATTAGGACACTACCCAGCAGTCCGATACCCAGCACAGCTAGGGTTATAAACCACTGGGAATCGTAGAACCTTTCCTTGTCGTCTGGATGCAAGACCTGACCGCATTCCTTACATCGGGGTCGGTTGTCTTTCAGTGACTGCGTAAGGATCGGAATGTCATCATCTTCACATTTTTGCCACATCGTTTATCCTTTTTCAATCCGGGGGCCTTTCGACTCCCCGGACCTTGTTGCTTTCTGGCGGTCCCGTTCCTGCTTTCGCTTGCCGGGATCGGATACGTTGGACTCTCATTCGTCCGTTTTGACTGGCTTTCCCCTATCGTCCACCGGTACGGCCGCCATGGATCTTCGGAGCGAGATGAAATACAGCGCCGTTTTTGACGGCTCCGGGTTTCTGCGTCTGGCTTTTAGGGTTATCCACTCCCCACCGATTAACGTGTCCACGTGTCCACGTGTCCACGTTTGTGCCGGTTTCTAGCCTGCCGTTCGCGTTTTCCTGCTCGATTCGCCATAACTTTTAGCGGGTTAAATCTTTTGGGTACTAACTCAATCGCGTGTGCATCATCCACGCCGCCGCCAGAAACCCTAAACTACCTCACCGGAGGTGCAAGACACCCCAGCAGTTGCCCGTCCCACGTGTACTGGCACGGATCTGGTGCCGGAGGTGCTTTCTTCTCGGCCAGAGCCAAGCCCATCGTTGCTACTGCCAGAGCCGCGATTGCAATCATCTTTTTCATTCGTTTCGATCTCCCTTATTCACTCACCGGCTTTGTCAGGCTCGGCACTTCGTTTCCCGTCCGGTATCGGCACGGGTAATACAAACTCCTAGTGGCTGGCCACGTATGCCGCAGTCGCCGGATCTCCGATAGCCGGGATGTAATCGACCTGACCGGAGATTACAAAGTTATTGGCCAGATATCCCGGCGTCCGAAACGTAGCGGACTGCACGTCGCCAACGTTCTCCGCTTCTGAGTACACCGACTGCCAGCACTCGCTGTTCGCCGCGACTCCGTTAACCGTTGTCGTGACGCCAGCCGTTGTTTTCCAGACGCAGGAATCGCTTGCGGTAGGCGGCAGATCGGATGGCGAAAATCGCGGCCATAATGCCAGAGCCGCCGTCGCCAGTACTGCCATCATGATCCCTGCTGTTAAAAAACGTTTCATTCGTTTACTGTCTCCTTAATTTCAGCCGGCGACAGCGGGCCGGGTACTGCGGGTGCCGTCTCACTGAGCACGGCAGGAAGAACCAAATTGTTCCGAGAGCCTTGTTAGTGGCCATAGCATTTCTCGCGAGTTTTGCATTTACACCGCTCTGTTGGAGTGGAATACCATCCACTCTTATTGCACCACCAGACGTGATCGCAGGGATCTTCTCCCCGAACCCAATCGCGACACACCGAGCAGTGAACCGGGTCGTCGTCACAGGCGTAATACTCCATCCAGTCAATCAGATCGCCAGAAAAAGGCCGATGATATGGATCAACCGTGAATAGCTTGGGAAGTTTGGCCAGCCTTCGAGTGCGGTTTCGCTTACGAATAGCCTGAGTGCGTTTGCTGGTCCATGGTGGCTTATCGCGAAAATCTACAACTTGCGTGGGAGTTTCTTTTACCTGGACATCTCCGCTGATGAAATAGATGCCACTAACCTCTATTACGCGGTCGCCTCCCCCGCTCGATTCGCGCCATATGTACCCGTCATATCGCCTAGACCATTCGACATCGTAGCCAGTGCGGGACAAATATTCCGTCCCGTCGTGCCCTTTGACCATCTCCAACTTCACGATAGAAAAGAGGCTCAACCGCTTGCCTGCGGACTTGTGAAATTCTGCGACGACGCCGCGAATCATGCCGTCACCTGAGATATGGGTTTCATTGGCATTTATTCACCGCAAATTCTTCCACAACTTCTTTGCAAATCCGATCTCGTTGTGAACGGTGCCCGATAGAGTTGTTGAGCAAACTTCTGGGGAAAAATCTCCCAGATTGCAAGAGAACCAAATCATAATCGTAAAAGCGCACACGTTGGTCGCCAGTATCAGTGCAAAGATCAGTGTGCGTTTTAGGTGTTTCATTCCGCCACCTTGACGACTTCCGCCGTGGCGGCCCACTTGCGCCATTGGCCGATGTAAGGGAGTAGCATCCAAGTGTGCTTGTTTGATCGAGAACATCGACACCAAGCGAATTTGGTATTTCGGTATGTGACCTCACGCAGAATCCCGTTCTTCTTCAGCACGTCTCCAGGCTTCGGGTCAATCCTCGGATCGCGGGTCATTGGCCGTCCACCTTGGCGAGAACGTCGAATAGTTTTTTCTTGTATGTGCTATCTGGCTCCAAATCGAGCGAGGCATACTCGTGCGCCATCTTCACCACTTTGTATAACTCCGACGCAGTGGCGCTCAGTCGCGCGTCGGCGTCTCTTTCTTCCGGCTCACCCTCCCTTTCGACTTTCATCGTGACCGTGACCGGTCGTTCGATCAGGTCCGCAATACGCTTCAGATCAAGATGGATCTCATGCAGCGTAGCGCACACCCAGAATGCAGGGCCTATAACAATCAAGACCATAAAGAATATAGCCACGCTGATCATTTCGCCGCCTTCCTGATGTCAATCATCAGTTGCTCCGCTTCGGCCTCGGTTGCAAACCTGCCAGCGGTACGCATCAGTTTTGTCCACTGTGGCTTCCCGTCTATGTAAAAGGCAAAATAGGTCACGTGATATTTGCCTCTGGCGATCAGAAAACGGCCTTCATGTTTTACGATCCTCATCGCGCCGCCTTTCCTTCGGGCTGTTCCAGCGCGTTGAAGTCTCGCAATCGCCTCCGTGCGTAATCAAGAGCGGACTCCGCACGGATAATGTTAGCTTCAAGTGAACCCCTTACGAATGCCACGGCCTCTTCCCTCGTCTTGTGATAGTATGTCCAGTCGCTTACAATAGCAGAACGCTCTTCGCCATTTTTGTGTCGATAGGACGTGGACGGAAGAAAAACGCACGCGTTGCTAAAGCGAATAACCTCCACTTCCTCTATCTCAAATGGGTGTTTATATCTGGTCTTGTAAGCCTTCATCGCGTAGCCTTTTCTTCCATCGCAGCGACAATCAATTCATGCGTGACTGTTGCGCCAGCGATTTTGCTGATGGCTTCCCAGTCAGAGGCACTCCATTGTTCCGAATCATTGGCAGTGATCTTTAACTTGGTCATCGCTCGAACGATCCTTTCTACCGCGAAGTGTTGTTTCATTTAAGCCGTTACCAGTATGCCGTCAGTACTCAACGCAGTTCAATAGTACTTTAGTACCTATTTTATGTCTGACGCTGGAAGAATCCGTTCTTTCGAACAGGCTGCGCACCGTGCTCTGACACGTTCAACGCCATTTTTCGGTTTCCAGTCGCCTATGCGGTGCCAACGCTCATGCTGGCATGTGTCCTTGTCCACCAAGACGGGTGCCTTTCGCGCAGGGAGGCTGCGTGCGCGTTCGGTGCGGCTGCCGTAGGCTGTCAGGTGCAGAGCCGCCATGGAAGCCTCCTGACGGGCTGGATCTGCCGGTGGAGGCGCTAAACGAGAAAGGTTAACGTTGCGTGGATTGTAGACTATAACAGGACCAGACCCGAAGTACCGGCTGTCTTCGTTAAGGTCGGCAAATCGTTGGTAGCTGCTCACTTTGTGACTCCGCTGTCTGTTCGTGCGTGGCGGTTGGCATCGGTCCATGTATCCACCGCGCCGTCTTTATGTTCAGCTACCCACTTTCGCATGTATTCGCACAACTGCGCGTGCCAGAGGCGCTGGTCCTGCCCGGTCGGCTTCCAGTGCCCACTATCTGCTTTCTGTGCCATCCGCAAGTACTCGTTGATCTCGCCAGTCGCAGTTACCATCGGAAGGTACAACCAACGGGGCGTCAGCGCGAAGGAGAGTTTGTCTGCCATGCAAAGAACCGATGGATTCGTATTGTAAGATTTTGCCAAATACCGCGAATGGTAAAAACTGAAGCAGTACCATGATGTTCCACCGGGAGCACCATGGCCACATATCGCATCGAACACAAACGATATTGCGCGTGCGATGTATCGCCACCTTGACAGGTATCTGATGGCGGGTTCTGAACCGGCATCGAACATTGACATCACCTTGGCTCCCGCTCGTGGATGCTGTTCGCCTTCCGGCCCGTCCATGTTTGGCTTTCCGATGTAGCCGAGATCGTGGACGAAGAACGCTACCCAGAGGCGCGGATCGAACGGGAACCCGTACAGTTTCCACCATGCCAATGCGACGAACCATGGGTGCAGGAAAAAGCAGTGCGCACCGAATAGAACCGACTTTGTACCAATCTTCATGCTGATCGTCTCTCTTTCGTCTTGTTATTTTTCAGAATCGCGACAAACCATGCGTAGCTCTTGCGTGGCCGGATAGCTGTGTCTTCGTGTACGGCACGAAGACGCTGCGCTAATAGCTCCAAACACCCATCAACCGCATCCAACGCCTGCTGGCAAATCCGTTCATCGGGTGGTGCTGCCAGAATGCTCTTATCGATACAGCCAGCGCCTGGATTTTCCTTCCAGCACTCGACATACGACCAGATGTGGTTCCGAACGAATTCCAGCGAACCAGCGATAGCCGAAACGGTCATCGGATCGTACACATGGCCACACCGCCAGCAGCGAACGGTTTCTTCGCCTCGGTTCGGATTTCCACAACGGCAGGCGGTGTATCGTTCGTTCGTCTTTCTCGTCTTTAACACCTTATCTCTTATACAGGCCTCCTGCGAGGACATCGGCGTCCTGTATATGAGGACACCCGTGTCCTCATTCAAAACCTGCGAGGACATCGGCGTCCTCTTTTCGAGACCTGTGGAAAACCATGGAAGTTGGTAACGGTTGGCCCTGTTGGTCTTGTCCGTGACCAAATACTTAGCGTTGATGAGTTCGAAAATGAATCGGCGGATATGGCGAGGAGAAAAGCCAAGACGGGCGGCGAGTTGTTCCTGTGTCTGATAACACTCTCCGCGCTCGGCAGAAAGGATATGCAGCGCAGTATAAAGCGAACGTGCGCCACCAGAAAGACTTCGATCAAAAATAACGTTATCGAGACACTGAAATCTCGCAGGTTTCATCCAATCCCCAGATCCCCATCAAGATCGGAGTCATGGCCCCGGCACCTACGGGGATTAGGTAGGCACCGGGTTTTAAGCCACTTCCGTGTCTGGGTCTGGCCGGACTTGCAGACAAAAACATGTTACCGTACTTTCAAGTTAGAACTCAACCGAAGCCGCAGCCATGTAACGACGGCCATATTCTGCCAACCAAAGAGCATCGGCGCGGCCCCCGTCTTTCTTGCGCCGCAGCGGTTCTGCTGTTTGCTTTGGCCAGAACCGCTGGGCAGCCACGCGCGAGGCGTCTTTTTCCTTCGGTTCGCCGGCCAGTAGCTTCGCCTTCCAGGATTGCGGTGAAACCAACTGGTAGGAGATCTGAAGCGCAGCACACGTAAACACCCACGCACCGAACGAATAACCCAGCGAGAACGAAGCGATAGAGCCATGGCCGACCAATGTACCGTCTGGCTCGCCCGTGGCCGTCCTGCGGCCCATAGGCGGCAAGGGCTGCAACTTCTCGATGACTACCAGTAGTGCCTTGCCTTCGCGTTCACAGTCATCGCGGATATCGCGCATCAGGTGCGTTATGATAGCCGGATCGATGCGCGTCCGCTTGCCATCCTGAAATGTTGGCATGTCGTGAAACTCCAAGTCGGAGCCATCGATCAACGCGATGGCTCCCGTAAGGCCTGGATCGACACCACAGAACACGGTCGGCATGACTACTGGATAACCTCGTCGACGCCGTCGCCAGATGGCTCTTGCTCTTGCCGCTGCTTGATCATGGACTTCTTGCGCTGTGATTCCTCTTTGCGTGCCTTCACCTTCTCAGCGTGCGTCGGTGCCGGCCCTTCACCGACAGGCATTTCAAGTACGGCTTGGCGCTGTTCCTCTGTGGCGTGAACTTCGCCGAATACCTGGCCGTTGATGACGTCGACGCGCGTGCCTGGAAGTTCGTCCTGCACAGGCTGCGGAGTGTAGCGGACCATCATCTCTGCACGCTTCAGGCCGACACGCATCAGGTATTGCTCCAGTTTGGCGCAACCGCACTCGTCGTCAAAGTGAACCTTGCAAAGCACTTCCGTGATGGTCTTGTCGGCCTTCACCGAGTTTTTGCCAGCCTTTTTCTTCTTTCGAACGACAGTGAAATCGTTGATGCTGGTTGTTTCCACTGTGGTGGCCGCGCCGTGAAGTTCTTCGTTGTTCGGCTTCAGTTCAATCAGTGTCGAACGAATCTCGTCCACATCGGGACACCATTCGGCGGTGCCTTCCGGCATCTCTGGCCAACCGAGAGCTTCCGTTACTTTCGGCGTCAGTTGGAATTTAACCTTCGCGAATCCTCCTTTCTTGTTCCGCTCGCACTTGATCAGCAACGCATTCACTGCGATGAAGGTCCGAGTCGTCTGTTCTTCGATGTAGTTCTTCGTTTCCTGCGCGTCGATCATGGTTTTGTTTTACTCCTGTAAGTCGTGCCATGTTGTCTGTGGAGCCTTGTCGTCCACTGTATCTTCAAAGTCAGCATCCAGCAGCCGCAACGCTCGCAAAGCACTGGCTTCGTCCAGCGCGGCAACGTTGATTCTGCCTTTCCATCCCATCAGTGCGGAAAGCTCCTTGTAAACTGCCACCTTGGATCGCTTCCCGAATCCGTAGCGTGGTCTCAGAATAGCGTGAATCTTTGAACGGAGTCCACGCAATCTGGCATTTGCCATAGTGCCGGTGGGCTTGCACAGCGGGTCATCAGGCCATACGCTGATGTAGTAATCGCAATCCGGAAAGTCAGGACATATCCATAAATTTGCGGGGAATGCAACCTTCTCGCCATAAACGATGGTGTTCGGCGCAAGCACAGCATCCTTGCCACAGCCTGGACATGTCGGACCAGTGATCACGGTCGGTGACCCCATCCGGCGAAGATCAGCATAACCACCAAAGCACCAGCAATAATAGTCGCCAGCTTCCACATGTTGACCTTGCGCTTAGTTTCGAAGTGGTCGAGGCGCTCGACTTCCAACTGCCTGTGAGTCTCAGCAAGATGGTATCGAAGCGTCGATCCTTCAGTGTGCCAGTTCTCCCATGTCGATGGCGAATCGGGAACGATACGGGCTCGCTTAAGAAATTGCTCGTCGGTTTCGCTTCTGTTAGTCATGTTTTCTTCTCAGATCCGCATGCTGCCGGAAGTACTCAGACCAAACCTGCCGGCGCTGATCGCGGGTAAAGTCTAACACCGGCTCCAAAGTCTTCAGCAACCTCGTCAACGCTACTCGGCGTCCAATGGCCTTGACATGCCGGTCGCCTTTTGCGAGATTAGCGCTGGCCGCAATCATCGTTGGGATTGACGTCTCGCAATAGACTATCGTGGTCCCCAATTTGTGCTCAAACCTGAACCGCAGTTCGACTCCGTTGATAGTGACTTTCACGAATTATTCTTCTCCTTTGTAATCCACAAAAATTTCACATTAAAATTTTCAATGAAAAGCGGCCCGACGCTCATGCAACTATCGAACCGCTTTCCTCCCTGGTTTTAGTTATCGGTCTATACGCTGTCCTCCTTTCAAAACTTAATCCAACGTCCAACGGTTCCTATATTGTTGAGGCGCAGGACAGGCATCCATGACGTCCGGGACCAATGCGAGCAGATCAGCCAACACCGCCACTGGAATCGCACCTGTGACGACCGTTATAAATCGGTCGCTGTTTCTCCATTGCGCATACCCGCACAAACAGTACTGGCGAACCAGACAATAATGCGTAATCCAAAGCGCTATCCACAATAAGGCGATTAAAGTTTTTTTCATAAAACGCGCACTGGATGTGTTTGAGACGCCACCAGTACCTCAGCCTTGCTTCCAGACCATTCCAATGCTGCCAGCGCGGCGCTGGTGGCCAACGCTGGCCTATTAGCGCTGCGGCTCAGGTGAGCCAACACCACGCGCTTAAGACTGCCGTTCATACCAGCAAGAAATTCGGCACAGTCTGTATTTGACAGGTGACCGGCGCGGCCGGATACGCGAGCCTTGACTGCCGGCGGATGGTCGCAAGCGTCGAGCAGGTCTGGATCATAGTTCGACTCGATCACCACCGTGTCGCAATCGACAAACTTCTTCGACATAGCAGGCGGCACGAATCCAAGGTCAATTGCAAAACCAATCTTGTGGCCATCAGCAGTGAACTTGAAGGCTACTGAACCTTCGGCGCAGTCGTGCATACAGGTGAACGGATCGATCTTGATATCGCCAATGGAAAACGGTAAACCCGGTTCGAAGAAAGCGAACGGTGGACACTCGGTCTTCAGGCTCGCAGCTATCGAATCGCGCACCGCGATGCTGGACACGTACACAGGAATCACACGGCCATACTTCAGTCCGTGCTTAATAACGCCGTCGATGCCATCCACATGATCGCAATGTTCATGTGTGCAGATCAGCGCGTCTATGGTTTCCGGCCTTACTGGAGCCATTCGCTTGGCCAGTTCGCGGACTGGCAGACCGCAATCGATAAGAAGATTGCAATGTGCAGTTGACAGAAGCGCGGCGTTGCCTTCGGAGCCGGATGCAAGTATCGTAAACGTCATGTTACATCGGCACCCATGTCTACCCGTTTGGTGATCAGCATTCCGCTCTCCTATACCCATTCTTCCAGTCCCGTATCCGATCCAGACGCAGCGCGGTAACCCGCTCAGTTGCTACGTTGCGGACCTCAGCATAGTGTGGGTAAACCTGGAGGACGAGCAGTTCACGGCCATCCTGATTGCAGATGAGTCGGTCGCCGGGGTTAACGCGCAGAATGGTTGTCACTTTGGATTGCATGTATCCTCCAGCAGCGGCCCCGTAATCGTCAACCCGAGCATATTCACCTTACCGTCGATAGTTTCCCACGGGACGATTTCGGAATGCGTTCCGAGTCCTTCCTTTACATGACCTAATGCGGCGCAGAACACATGATAGTAACCGCAATCGTCTGTCTTAACGATAGTGGCCGTGTGGCCTTTGAACGTGATCTTGTTACCTGGCAGATGAAATGGATAGCACCGGTATGCAGCCACCCATTTGCGCTCCATTTCGCGCTGAGCACTACACAGATCGAAATCGCCGAGAATATCAACCAGCGTGGCATCACAAGACCACAGATGACGCCGTTTGAGGTTGCGTGTAAACTCGTAACCGTCGTCCGCATGTGCGGAAATCAGGTCGGCGCGAACTTCAGATTCCTTGCTGCCGTTGTCATCGAGCCACTGCATGACCGCAGGAAGAATCTTGTTAACAGCCACAGATACGACATCCTCGTCATAGCGAGCGGGACGGCGAAGTAATTTAGCAGTAAAGGAAGCGGTGGTTCCTGCCGATAAGGTATTTATGAGACCTTCCATGTATCACGCCACCTTCAGAAAGTCGCTCGGTGTGCTACGCAGCGGACCACCCTTGCTGCACCGCGCCATGATGACGACAAGGCCGGACTTCACGATGCCTTTGCGCACCTTGTCCAGATTCTCATCGTCCAGATGCTCCGCTTCGTCACAGATCAGCATGTTGAGTTCGCCGGTTCCGATGGAGCCGATCCGCAACGCCCAGATGTACTGCTCTGCGCGATTCCACTTGTCGAACTGTCGGCCGTTGATGTAGATATCGTCGTCGTCACCGACCTGAAGGCCAGCCAACGCTTCCGGCAGTTGTGCCAGTTTGGATTTCTTCAGCGCTTCGATGTTCTTAACCGCAGCATCGATCTGGTCCCAGGTAGCAGACAGTTCAGCCGCCTGTTTCTGGCACTCTTCCATCTGTTCGCGAATACCGCTGGTTCGGATCTGCTCGTCTGCGCCAGCCTGCGCGGTGGCGATGTCGGCAGCCAATGACTGAAGCTGTTCGGCATGACTGGCGCGGGATTTCTCGACGGCCTTGCGTGCATCGTCCTCAGCAGTATTGATTTGCCGATGGATTGACGCCAATTCCAACAGAGCCATAACAATCCTGTTGACACGAGTGGCATCAGTCTTACCGTCAACGATCAAAGGGTTATGTGCCGAACGAACTTCAGCCAACAACGTACTCCACATCGAGTTGGCATTATCATCAGCAAGTGATCTGGTATTGTCCAGTCTCCGACGAACATCGCGCAGTTGCGCCTGAATCAGGTCAACTTCTTCTGATTCGTCTCTGCGAATGGCGTCCTGCTGCTTCGCCAATTGCGCCAGTTCCGCTTTCCAGTTCTTCGGTGCTTCTCCCTGCTCTTTCGCCGCAAGCGACCGACGAAAGGTTTCAGCTGCTGCTACGCGGTCATCCCGTCGTGTGGATAGCGGTCCCCGAATGGCCACCAGATCCCGACTCAGCTTGTTGATGCCTGGAAGATCAAGAGAAGCGCGCGGGCGGTCGGTGGTAACCAACTGGCTTTCTGCGCCGTTCAGTGCTCGTTTGACTTCATCCAGTCCGAAGCTGATGTCCAACACCTTCATCAGATAGTCCAGGCGTTCTTTGCGCTTGGCTGCGTCTGGCTTCTTTCCGTTTGGACACAGAAACTCCAGCGGGTTCTGGCCGAAGCCAACGCCCATGAGTCCCTTGATCCACGTTTCCAGTTGCTTTGCTGGTACGCCTGGTCCGTCGCCTTTGACTGTAAGCTTGCCTTTTTCCAGTGGCATGATCTCGCGGGAGACTTCGGCGGCGCTTTCGCCGTCCCAATACGTCATTTTGACGATGGACTTCTCAGCGCCATCTCGAAGTATCGACGGATCGTGAGCCGCTGCGCTCAATGCAGCGATACCGTGGAGCACGCTCGACTTGCCAGCCCCGTTCGCGCCATCGATCAGGTAAAGAGCGCCTTCGCCGGCCTTGCGCTTTCCGAAGTTCAGTTGCGCGTTGGCGATGCCTTCGACGTTTTGAATCTCAAATGAAAGTGCTCGTAGTTCGCTCACTTCTTTCCTCCCTTACCGAACAGAAACCCGCCGTTGTCGTCCTGTTCTGATTCCTGTGTACCAGCGCGGTCTGCGATCTCAGCCTGAATGTCAGCAAATGCCTTTTTCGCGCTGGCGGCGTTCAGCACCAAGACATCGAGGTTTTCGATTCCCTCGTTGCCGAGAAATCCGTAAAACGCCTTGTCGTCGTTGAGTTGCTTGTGCAGCATCTCGAATGCCGTCCGCATGGTGACTTTATTCGGCCACGGTGGCAGGAAGTTGGCTGATGACGGCTTGTCCTGTTTCGGTTCTTCCTGCTGCTGTTGAGTGTCCTGCGGCTGCGGTGTGGACTGTGGTGTTTCAGCGGTCGGCTTGTCTTCAGCAAAAGATTGATCGTGAATCTGTTGCTCTAATCGACCTTCGTTGGTCAGGCCAGTAACCGTTTCGCCAGCCAAAGCCAGCGCTCCGCTGGAATCAATGGCATCGATAGCATCGTCTCCGACCTCGACGGCATCTTTGATTTCCGGCGATAGTGGGAGCCACTTCGAATGGCGGCGAAACACAGTCTTTTTCGCCATTTCGGACCAGTCCGAAACCCACGGTCCGGAGTTGGCTGCTTTGCTGCGTTCGCGAACCTTCTCGATGTCGCGCACACTCATGACGATGAAATCTTCATTGCCATCGCGCAGTTTGACAAACGAGTAAGCACAGATCGGTCTGCCACGGTCGTCAGCATCAAGATTCGGCTTGTGCTTCAGTACTGCACCGGAGCCGTAGGCAAACTCCCATTCGTCCTTCTGGTGGACCACATCAGCGTGCATGTAGCTTACGTCTCCAGATCGGCGCACAAGCTCAGCCAAACCCTTATAGTCCACGATCAATTGGACTTCACGACGGCTCGACTTCAGTTTGCATGGACAACCGGCGATTTGGCAGATCGGGCCTTTGTGCTGGTCTGTCGGATGATTGCAGTTGGCGCATACCTTGTTGTTCCAGAATGGAATCAAATGTGCGCGTCTGCCATCCGGCTCCAGGCCGAGTGACGACAGTTCAAGCATCCGAAGAAAGAACGATTCTTTCGAACACTCCGCAAGTTCCGGCTGGCGCATTGTGGCATTCAAAGCCACGCGCATAAAGCGTTCGACTGTAACGTGTTTCGGAAGAGCCATCTTCACAGCCGACTCAAATTCTTTCGACTGGATCAGGTCTTTAATAGTGCGCGGCGTTTTCGCGAGTGCCGTCGCCTGCTGCGGTATTCGCGGGTCAGTTGGTTCCATCAGATTGTCCTTGGTGGTCTGCGAGGCGGGAGAAAAACCGCCAGCGACGGTTTGGTGTGCTGCATACGAGGCTCAGTGTAGCATTAGATAAAAGCTTTTGCAATACAAAAGTTTTGTGGTAGTATATCGGCATGGACAAAAAGACGCAGTACGTCGGCGCAAAGATCCGCTCAGACGTGTGGCGCGAGGCAAAGGCAATGGCAGTCCGAAGCGGGACAACGACCGCGCAACTACTGGAAAAGGCGCTATTGAATGTACTTCCGCCTGCAACAAGAAAGTTACTGAAATGAATAAGCTTCAGATCGAGTACGTCAAGACAGCCGACCTGCATCCATACGAGCGCAACCCGCGTAAAAACGACGGGCCACCAGTAGAAAAGATGATCGCCAGCATTAAGGAATTCGGCTTTGCAGTGCCGGTTCTTGTTCGGCGCATCGATAACGAAATCTGCGATGGCCATCTCCGGCTGAAGGCTGCCGTTAAAATGGCTCTCAAAGAAATCCCAGTCATCTACTGCGACGGTTGGACCGATGCACAGATCCGCGCGTTCAGGCTGGCAGCGAACAGATCCGTAACATGGGCTTCCTTCGACATGGACCTGCTGGCACTGGAGATCGCAGACCTGAAGCTATTGGACTTCGACCTTGCGCTGACTGGGTTCGACACCAAAGAGATCGACAAACTTCTGCTCACGCCGAACGCAGCGGAAGATGATGTGCCGGAAATTCCAGTCACTCCGGCATCACGACTCGGCGATCTGTGGATCATGGGAAAGCATCGTTTGCTATGCGGCGACTCAACTAAGGCCGAAGACGTCATTCGCCTGATGGATGGCAAGCGTGCTGCACTTATCAACACGGATGCTCCATACGGGATCTCCTACGACAGCGCGAAGATTCACGAGCACGGTGTTTCCTATGCCAAGATTGGAAACGACAACAAAGAATATGAGGAATTACAGGCATTTCTCGAAGCCGTGTTCAAATGTGCAGTCGAGCACGCGATTGTAAAAAATGCTGCATGGTACTTATGGCACGCCATGCTTACCCAAGGATTCTTTGCAGCAGCAGCAGCAGCAGCGCACGTTATCCTCCATCGTCAAATCGTATGGGTAAAGCCCGCTCTGGTGTTTGGTCGCGGCCACTACCACTGGATGCATGAGCTATGCTTCTATGGCTGGATCAAAGGCAATCAACCGCCGAATTTGACTGGTTTCAAAGATACAACGGTATGGGAGATACCGGGAGTTCCGCAATCTGAACGCAAGGACTTTAACCACCCAACACCGAAGCCAGTCGAGCTATTTCGTAGGCCGATCCTGAAGCACCTTAACATCGGAGAGATAGCTTACGAACCATTTTCCGGTTCGGGTCCGCAGTTTATTGCGGCTGAGGTGACGGATCGTATTTGCTACGGACTGGAACTATCGCCAGCATTCGTCGATTGTATTGTGGTCCGGTGGCAGAACCTTACGAAAAAGGCAGCAATTCTGGAAGGCGACGGGCGAACGTTTGAGGAGATCAAAGCGGAGCGACTGCTCGATGCAACACCACCAGAGCCTCGGCAACCAAATCCAGCCAAAACAAAAAAGAAGGCCAAGGCGAAGTGAATCACGTACACTTCAGTTCTGACAGCGACCAATGGCCAACGCCGAAAGCGACGTATGATGCTCTGGATGCAGAGTTTCACTTCGACCTTGATCCGTGTCCGATGGGCGGAACTAAAAATGGTTTATCGACGTTGTTTATGCCATGGTCAGGATATTTTTGTAAATCCCATGGCTGGGTTGATAAAAACAGTATACAATTAATACGTGCAGGTATGCTTAAAGTGCGGAGGCACTGGACCATTCAGAAAACCATCGACCGATCCGCGATGGATAAAGAGACACAAGATTCAGAAGGAATGCGAGTCATGTGCAGCCAAACGTCGCAAGGAACAGCGACGGCAAGTGATGAAACGCCACAAGCAAAAAACATTTTATCCTGCACCAAAAAAAACAAAACGTCTTCAGGTATGCACGAGGTGCAAGAATCCATGGCCAGCGGATGTTCGATTTTACAGCCCCTGTCCGCAGAAACTGAACGGCGTCACTTCGATTTGTCGAGAGTGCTACAGACAAGGTGCGAAGGCCACAATGGCAAAACGCAGACTAGATCCAATAGAGCACAGGAAAATTCTGGAGGAAAAACGGAGGTACGCTCAGTCAGAGAAGGGTCGGATGACCAAGCGCAAACAATCATTGACGAGCAATCATGTCAGGCGTCAATTCAATCTAAATCTTCCTTGGAAATGGACTGCTCAGGACTGGGAACGCTGCAAGAAGGCCTGGAATTATCAATGTGCTTATTGCGGGATGAAAAAGGAACTAACACAGGATCATTTTATTCCCATATCGGATCGGAATTGTCCGGGGACTGTACCAGAGAACATGGTTCCAGCCTGTCTGAGTTGCAACACGAGCAAACAGCACCGCTCCCCGTTCGTGTGGTGCAGGAGCAAGGAGACGCTTGCCCTTATTGTGGAATACCTACAGAACATAAAGGATTCCGGGCATTTGTGAATCCACCATATTCCAGATCCATGCGGCGGTGGTTCGAACGAGCGCACGAAGCAGATATTGCGGTATACCTGACACCGGTGCGAACAGACACGAAGCTGTTTCATGAGATCATTCTTCCATACGCGAAAGAGATCCGATTCCTGCGCGGCCGGCTGAAGTTCGGTGATGCCGCCAAGCCAGCGCCTTTTCCGTCTATGGTAGTAGTATTCGAAAAGTCACACTACGAGGCTTTGAAAATCACCAGACGCGATATGAAGAGGACCGTCGGGCCTTTCGTACCAGTCGCACAAGTTCCTGCTGTGTTCCGCTGGTGATTACGTTTCCATAGCAGCGCAGGTTCCACTTCACTGGCTGGCCTGTAAGGCGTCCCAAGGCCATACACAGGCTAACGTCGCGACATAAACGCTTCGTGGCTGGCTGCCTTTCGGTGATTTGATCTTCGCTCCGTTTCGGTGTCTGTTGCAAGCGAAATCGACGAAAAACGATCAAAATATTTCATTCGCCAGTCGTTCGCCTTATTGCCAGTCCTGCCAGTTCCACGGCGCACCGGAACAACGTGCAACCGCGATAAGCCTTCGAAGTAGTCGGATGATCATAACGACACCTCCAATCACCACCAAACAAACCGGATGGCCAAAGGTTTCGGGTTCCTTCAGCCATCCGGTAGCCATCGCCAGCCCTGTTATCTAGGCTGCGATCCGATACCGGCGCTTGTCGCCGACCTTCTCGCTTAGAACGGTTATGCCGTGATTTTTGGTCAGCGCACCGCCAGCCGAAAGCAGTGCTCTGGAGGTATGAGCAAGCCAGCCGAATTCGCTCATGATGGTCTCCAGCGTAACGCCGTCCTTCGTGCTGAGCATCGCGATCAGTCTGGCCGTCTTGCTGCCATCGCGCGGGCCTTTGGATTCGCCTTCGACTTTCGGAGCCTTTGGTGTTTTCGCAACCTTAGCAGACTTCGGTTCTTTGGCCGGTTTCGCCGCCTTGGGTGCCTTCGGTTGCTTTGCCGCCTTCTTGCTCGCCTTGGGTGCCTTCGTCGCTTCCTGTGCCGGCTGTGCGCCAACGTTGGCGGTCGTGGTGGCTTCAGCCTCTGCGATCTCGCTATTGGCTTCCACATTGGTTGCTTCCGCCACTTCAGCGATAGCCTCGACTTCAGCAAGGTCGTCGCCGAGCTTCTGGCATTCCGCAAAAACTCGCTCGATTAGCTTGGCCTTGCCGTTTTTGAATGTCTTGATCGGGCTTACACCAGGAAAGGTGTTGTAGATTTCCACCACTCCGGAAATTGGCACCTCGGCCAGTACGCTGGCCAGTTGCTCTTTGGTCGAGAATACTGCGCCGCCTTCGCCAGACTCGATGTATCTGATCGCGTCGGCGCGGCTGTCAAAGGCTACGATGGCCTTGTCGTTGTCAATGCTGAATGCTTTCATGGTCGTTGTCCTTTTGTGTTTGATTGTGGGCCGTTTGCGCTGGCCAAGCTGTTTGTGGCTGCCTGTCTGTTGCCGTGTTCTGGAAAAAGATGGCCTTAGCGGCCATCCTCCCCGTAAAATCTGAAGCTGTTGGGCCGAATGGCCGTCATCACGCGGTTTCTGATGCTGTACGCTGAGTAGCTTTGCTGTCCAGCGTACGGGCCGGTCGCGATGATGTCGCCTTTGTATATCGTTACCAGTTCGTCGCCTTTGCGGAAAGCCAAGCCCATCTTGGTCTTGACGTCCTTGGTCATTACAGCCTTGCGTGGCATGGCCACCATTCCGAAAGCCTCAACTGTGGCCTTCTCTATCTGCGCGTCCGTTCTGGTTTCGGTATACATTCGGTTTGTTCTCCTTGCCGGTTTGGTTGGTTCCGGCTACACGATCAGGATCGCTCTTGTAAAAAGTGATTGCAAGCGAAATCTGATCTTTATAAGCGAAACCAAGGCGAACGTACTGTTAAATGATAAGGACCGTTCAGCGCTGCCGCAGGCAAGTAGCCTGTGCAATGGAAGCCTCCACCATCCTTCGTGCCTCGCTAAGTGTGCTGCACTGGGCTCCTCTGTCAGATGGTGTTGTGCCATCCTGCGCTGGCATCCATGCCAGTGCTTCGGTAAGCGCAGCGAGCAATGTTGGCGCGGCAGCGACCAATCGCGCGTTCGCGACACCTTCGGTATAGCGATCACCAAGAGCCAACACCTCATCCAGCGTGGTGTGAAGTGGAATGCCGTAAATCTCTCCTATCGACCTATCTCCATCGGCGGTTACGTGCGAGGGATTGTAAGTGACTCCGCTGGCGCGATGGTTGCCAAGACGCCATGGTCCCGGTGTATGTTTCGCATTCTTCATTTTTTAACTCCAGTGTTCGTTGATTCCGACCGGCATCGACAGCCAGTCAATGGCATATGCCAGTGCCTTCACGCCGCGCAGTACAGGCTCACCGTCGCTTCCACGGCCAACCTCGCTGCCTGTAACGGGAAATGCCAGCCGTCCCTGAATGCATTTCACAGGCACATCGTAGTCCTGAGCGTCCAGCGATACAATGCCGTCCTGCATTACAGCCGGATAAACTGATACACCGATTTCATCCTCGAACGTCGAGTAGTTCGTGCTTCGGGTCGACCAACGACCAAATCGGATGTATACCTTGGTTGGTGTGGTTCGCGGCCTTCGCATCACAGGCAAATCGATCATCGGGTATCCTCCCTGTGGACCAGTATTTTCCTCCGCTTACTTCGGAAATTCCCGCACGCGCAAATCTTCCGGCCATTCAGCCATGTCGCCTCCTTTGCGGTCAACCAGGAGCCAAGGATGCCAGTCTCCTATCGTGTCTCGCTCTTGTCCCGGCTTGGAACCTAGCTGCTTCACGAAACACGCCACGCCAGCATCGCGGCACTGCATCACGGTGTTCCGCGCCCATGCAACATCAAAGGTTCTGGCACCGGGTCCGGATTCGCCGCCGATGATGATCCAGTCGAGGCGACATCCTGCGTCGCCGACATCGATTCGTTGGCCGAACCACTGCTCAATCCAGAATTTACCGCGAAGCGGATCGATCCAGTGCGCCATCCTGACACCCACCGAGAACTGGAACGTAGTCGTCATCCGGCTCGTTCGGATTATCCGCCCACGAAAAATCGACCGGACCGAGTGCCGGCTCATACGATACAAATCGTTTTGCCGCTGGAGTCTGAAGCAGTAAAGGAGCGCGTACATTATACGTATCTTGGTTCTCTACGGAGACGCCGAGCCAGACGTTGGGCAGCGGCCAACGCGGCAGCAGTAGATTATTCCTTGAAACAGACTTGAATAAATCTGGCACGTCCCGGATGCAATGAACGATTCGCCCAAATCTGCTATCGTGCGCGCCATCGCGACCGCCGAATGGTATCGTTTCCAAGTACGCTTTCATCCTCTCCGGCCTCTTCGTGAGCACCTGAAACGTGTGCTGCGGACAAAGCGCCATGACGGCGAATACTTTGTCGATCTGCGCGTCTGACAGCTTTTCGTGGAACAGGTCAGACAGAGAGTTGACGAAGATCCGGCGCGGCTTCTTCCATCGCAGCGGCAACGGGAGTGCCTTGTCGTTCAGTCCGACTTCGCCAGTCCATCGCGGTCCGGAATCCATCATGCGAGCCAGCGGCGTGCCTGTCAGCGCCACCAGTCCAGGAAGTTCGCGCGTGTGCAGGCGTGCTGCGTAACAGTGCAAACAACCTCCGGTTTCCGATCCCTTCGCCATTGAGCAGCCGTAGACTGGATTCCAGCTACTGTCTGTCCATGAAATGTCAGTCTTAACACCCATTGTTTGCCTCCCTGTAAAAGTACTCGTTTTCTTCCATACGCAAGGCCAGCGCTTCGGCTTTCAGTTCAGCATCAAGAACAATCGGCAGCGACTTGGCGCAAGCATCAGGATCAGCGCATCCTTCACTGGCCCACGCGCGGCACACAGGACACCTGCTGTTGCCTTGCAGTGGACCGCATGAAGCGCAGCAGATGTCGCCGCACATGCAGGGGCCAGTCATTCTTCAAACTCCCGAGGATACTCCACAGCAAACTCTTCCTCTATGATTTCTTCGATCAGTTCGCCGCGTGTCTTGTGCTTGCTTTCAGCTTGCGCTCCACCGTATGTATCTGCTGTTCCGACCGCTAAGCGAAGTTCACCGATAGGTCGATTAGCCAGTTCTCTGACGCGTGCTGCGATCTTGTAAACCAGATCGTTTTCGTTAGTGACCGGCGTTGATGTACCACCGGCGTGGACTACCCAGTCCCGCGTTCATAAAATCTTGTCGCCTCCGATCCAGACCAGCAAGTGAGCCGAAGTCTCGCGGACAAGGCCAGCGCGTGTCAGCGTTCCGATGATAGCCTCGTACTGGCTCATGGTGCAGCCGTGGCTCATCAGCGCAGCGTATATCGTGCCTGATGGAGCCTCGCCGACTTCGCGGATGGTTTCGGCAACTGCCATCAAAACCTTCAGCGCGATCTTCTTCTGGTCTGTTTCTGTCAGCAAAACGCCGGCCGTCGTTGCGTTTGTTGTCATTGTGTCGATCTCCTTGCCAGTTGGTGGCTGGCTTTGTATTACGTTGTTGATCTTCGCTCTATTTCATTCGGAAGTAAAGCGGAATCTTCTTGCTGTTTTTGAAATGTGCCGGTGCTTGACGCCCACCGGCGGGGATTACCAGTCCCGCGTTCACGCTTACCGAGCAGGCTGACCAGTAAGGCCAGTGAGGCGGCGCAGCAGAAGTCTATACAGAAATGCCTTTCTTTGCCGCACGTCGCGCAACGTGCGCGTTCCATTTGGCTTGTCCTGCCATCATGGCAGCCTTCACGGCGTGCGCCGCCTTGATCCTTTAGCCAGTCGCGGTTTAGTTGTAAATTGGTAACAAGTTCGTTCCAATCCTTTGCGTTGAAGTGAATGGTCTGATCGACTCTGGCCCAGTGCCAGTCGTAATCAAGAGCTTCCAATTGGCGCAAGTATTGGTGGATGTGGCCCTGTTTGTTGAGTCGCGGTATCACCACGCGAATCAGGTCGGCTGGTCGAGTCTTGCCAGTCACCAGCGCAAGTGCCGCGCTCATGCGGCACCTGCCATCTGGTGTTCTTCGTTATAGCGTGCGGTCCATGCCGTATGGCAGGAAGCGCAGCACGCGATGTATTCGGTGTACTTCGTCAAGCCTTCAGTTTCCGGTGCGACGAAGGTGAACCGCTTGTCTTCGTCGTGGTTGCAGTCGTAGCGGCCTTTCATCGCCTTGCGTGCGGCTTTCAGCGCAGCCTTGGCGTCAGCTTCAGCCTTGGCGTTGTATTCCGTTACCCGGCTCAGCGTGGTCTGTTTGCTGCCTTTGTACTCGTCGTGAGCCTTGATCGTTGCCTTGACCGTATAGGTCTTGTCGACTTCCAGCCCGCAGGAGCCTGAGCAAAACCACTTGGCGCGGTTGCCTGTGGCGTCGCGGAAGGTTACCAGCGTGGTCAGTCCCCAGTCGTTCTCCATCTCGCGATGTCCGATCACTGTCAGCGTGAGAACTTCGCGCTTGCCGACTTCGCCGAACCATTCGCTTGGATGGTCCTTTTCGTACTTGCGCTGCATCTCCTGTTCCATGTGGCGGTTGTATGCGGCTATGATGCTGCCGGCCAAGCCAGCCTCGCGGTAGCCGATGTGTTCTTTGTGGCTTACCACCCGGATATTCCAGAGATAGTCGTTCGCGACGTCGGCGGCCAATTCCTGCGCCCAAGTAATGGCTGCGGTGGCCTTGGCTTCGTCTTCATCCTTCGGTGTTAGCGCTTCCTGCTGTTTTGCGCTCATCTTTGCGAAGGTCTTGCTGTCCATGCAAGCCAGCGCAAGGTCGACAGTGGCCAGTTTCGGTACGTACGAATTCTTGGCTTCCGTTCGCGAACACCAGCCTTCAGCGCGTACGCAGCAGGCAACCTGTGTAAGTAGCGCCAAGGCTGTAAAGTAGTGGCTCCGTACGCCACCTTCGCCGCCTCCAAAGCCTTCGTCCTCGTATGCGCCAAGTTCCTCATCGAGGCAGGCAAGCATCTCAGCGTATTCGGCCAGTCCGCTGGCGTTTTCGCTGCGCAGGAAGTCCGCGAGGCAGTTTCGGCCAACCTGCTTCCAGCCGCCTTCTGTGCTTTGCAGGACGTACGTGTCTTTGCGAATGCGGTCCGTGTTGCAGTGGTCGCAGGCGGTTCCAGCCGTTCTGTATTCAAGTGGCAGTGTGGTTTCAAAGCCTGGAACCGTGCGCAGAAGGTTTCCGCCGTCTTCGTGCTGTATGGTGGCCGCCATGGCCCAGCCATTCACGCGCGGGCAGTTTCCGGTCAGTGTCACCAGAACCAGGCGAATGGTGTATCTCCGGTACAGGCCGGTTTCTTCGTCGAGAGCACGCTTTGTAAGCGTTTCGAAGTGTTCGCCGGTTTCCGTCAATACCAGCGGGTCCATCTTGAGCTTCGCAGCCCGCTTGTTCATCTTGGCGATCCGCGCCTTGAGCGCTTCCATGTTGGCTTCCGGCACGCTGTATATCGAGTTTCCGGCTGCGTCGGTCGGCCTTGGTTGTTTTTCTTCGTTTTCCATCTTTGTTCTCCTTGGCAGGTGGTTGGTCTGCCTTCAAGTTCAGAATAGAGGATCACAATGTCGAATGCAAGGGGAAAAGATCAGAATTCTTCGAGACACGCCTCCGGATACTTGTTCTGGAGCCTGCTGATAGCCAGTTCCAGGTCGTCGTAGATATCGCCGCCCGGTCCGTAGCCATTGGCTTCGAGTAGTTCACGCGCGTTCTGTAGTGCTTCGAGTAGTTTCATAAATTCGCCTCACTTTCGCCTTTCTTGACCGTTTTGGCTGGTCAGGCCATCGGAATGTCGATATGCTGCTCGTTTACCTCTAATCCGGCAGAATGAGCAATGTACGGGTCAATCCAAATGATCTTGGATTCGGACCTGCCTTTTCCGAAGTGTTGCCTGCGCATATGGCCAGCACGCCAGCGCAGTTCGGTAAAGTGCGCTTTCGGGTCAGCAGCCAGTCCGCGCCGGTCGATAGCATACTTCCGACCGATGAATGTTGGCGCATGAATGCGGCGTCCGCTTTTCGGCAGGCGTTTGCCCGTTGGCGCACCAGCCTCTACCAGTTCGGGTCGCGCCATCATTAGCAGAAGGAGGTTCGCCGCCAATCCGGCCATGCGGCAGGAGAACTCTGCTGGCATGGCATCCTTCAGCAGTTCATCGACATAGGTTACTTCATCGATATAGTTCGAATCAGGCTCCAGCTTCTGTGACACTGGAAAAGCGCAATCCTGAATTGTCAGGCCCACTGGTTCAGGCATCCAAAACACGTCGATTCTGTCGTCCGAAGCCATCCGGAATGGCTTGATGAGTGATTTGGAAACAAAGCCATGCGGAAAACGGCTAATGCCAAGTGCGTAAATCGATGAGCCAGAGGATTCTTTCAGCAGTCCAGACGGAATCATAAACGTCATGGAAGGAAAAGGAAATTTGATGTCGGACCAAGTCATTGCCGCTGGAGGATGCGTCCGTAATAGCGCCTGTATCAGAGGTGCACTGACGTAGTATACGGGCCAGTCGTGTACGGCTCCTGAAGGCTGGCTATCATTCCGACGTTGCTGTGGAGTGGATGTGAGCCTTCGGCTATTGCAATATTGCAGGTGACAATACCTGAAGCAAAGGTCGCAGCAACGGCCTTCCATCCGCGAAAGTTACCAGGTGTCTCGATGTGTTTTGTGTAGCATTTCCGCCATACTTCTGGCGCGTTCGTCTCGATTGCTCTGGCAATCGCATCCAATGATGGAGCCAAGGAGTGCCACTGCTCATCAATAAGATTTTTGACAATTTTGGATCGGTCTAAGATTGCGTTCATTATGCGACCTCAGATATCTGCCTCGGTGCGTCCACATCAACTCCGAGCACTTCCATTTTGTTGGTGACAATACTGAGCGCTGCACAAAGGTTGAGGAAGTGCTGCCGACCGAAGTTGTCCAGCCTGCACCCGCGATTGTAAGCGTCGATAATGGCGCGGTCAAGGCGCTTGTAGATCGAATGCAAAGCCAGTCTGCCTTCGATAATGGCGTCGGCACTCATTGTCCAGCCGCAGGTCATGCTGTGGCCTTCATTGGCGTCGTTCTCGCAGTGGCATTCGGCGGAACTATAGTGGTATCCGGCAGCCATCAGAAAGGCGTCATGGGCACCGCCGAAGTCCAGTCCTTCGTTCTGCGCAGCCAGCCCGATCTTATAGGCTTCCCGCGCTTCGTCGCGTGTTACAAAAATGGTCTTCATGCTGTTCTCCTTGAGGCTTGGTTAGTGCCTCTGATCTATTGATCAACTTCAGTATACGCCAGTTTTCGGCGAATGCAAGCGGAAAATAAAAAAAGATCAGTCTGTGGCTGTGTCGCTCAGAGATACCTCCAGTCCGGATATCAGGCCACCACAGAACGGGCAGCACCTGGCACAAAGAAGTTGCGAACCGTTGACTACATGGCAAGGCAGGTCGGCCGTTCCGGTGCATCGTCCGCAGGTCTCGCATGGCGCAGCCACCGCAAGAACGATCTGATGGTCCGGTGGCACCAGCATTTACCGGATGTAGATCGCAGCCAGCGTCAGTGCTGCAATAATCATTCCACCTATAACGACCACGGCAAAGAATACGCCAGTCGACGTCAGGAACCGCTTGTGATGGCCGTCGCGGCAGAGGCGGCTTTCATGGCTCAGTGGTGGAAACTGCCGAATAATGCTCATATATAGTTCACGATCTCCCTGTTTCTGCTGTATATCGCTCGTTGGCCTTCGCGATCTCTGCTTCGATGCTGATTCCCCAACACGCTTCGAACTGGTCCTTCCCGATCCGTTCAATCGAAAAGTTTCCAGCTTCGTGAAGGTGATACTTTGCCTCCAGCCGGATGGTTCTCCTGTCATCCTTTGGACTGCCGCAAAAACGAACGTGATGCGTGGTCGCAGGCAGCTTGCCGGATATGATGCACGGCTGCCTTGCCATCCAAGCTAGGTAAGCCTTGTCGATCAGTCTGCCTCTGCGCGGCTTCGAACGCTTCTGGCTGATCGGTTTGGTCGCTCGTGGAAGTGGAGTGCGCTTCATGCGGCATCCAAAGGGGTTGCTGGTTCCAATACATCGAAAAGAGAAGACTGCTGCGCAGGGATGCAATGCGGCGAAAACCAGATGCGCTCTCGGTTCGAGTTCTCGCGGCCCGCGCCATCCCCCTGTGATCCGTAGCCGCCGCGCGCCTTCCATGCAACGCAATCCCAAGAATCCGGCATCGCGTGCTCGCCTTCGTATCCGCAAAGTGCGATGCGAAGCAGCGGGTTATCGCCGTTCTCGATTGCCCAGCGCCGCACAGAATGCGCCACTGTGAGGCTGTCGGCTGCGTATAGCGTTTCGTTTCTGTCGGCCGTGTCTGCGTAAGGCGGATCGAGGAAGACACCCGTAATGCCATGCTTGAAAGTTACCGAAGGGCCTAAGATTCGCTGCCAGTCCCCGCAACACACACGAACCCTGCGGAGCCGTTCCGCGAGTTCGCGCATGTAGCCTCGAAGATCTACGGATCTTCGGGTTATAATTCCGCTTCCGTTTGGATTTATCAGTTCTGGAATTTGCCTGGAAATCCGCGTCCCCGAGGTGAGGTCGCTTGCGATGCACGCCTGTTCGCCACCCGCGTTCCCGAGGTGAGGTAGCTGGCGATGCACGCCCGTACCCGCGTTCCCGAGGTGAGGTCGATTGCGATGCACGCCCTTACCCGCGTCCCCGAGGTGAGGTCGCTGGCTCGAAGCCGCACACCAACCAGAACCGATCCATATACTTTGTCCCCATACCCACCATCCTGCCACCATCGAATCGAAATAGAACGGATCGGTTTTCATCCGCTCTTGAAACTCCATATTGTTCACGAGCCACAAATGCCGCGCGTGCTGGTCCGCTTCGTTCACGGGGTTGTCCGCGTGTGCTGCGACCGCTTCGGGATCGTTCTGTAGCGCTCTCCAGAAGTTCGCAACGAAGCAGTCCATATCGTTTATCGTCTCGGTGTGCGCCTCGTGGGGACGCGCTAAGAGCACAGCGCCGGAGCCGAAAAAAGGTTCCACGTAGTTCGGGACGTTGCCGAAGCGATCCCAGACGATATCTGCAACCTTGGATTTGCCGCCGAACCATGGAAACGGAGCCTTCATGCGGCGTGTCATACGGCACCCGCAAGACTTGGCAGTTCCAATTCAGGGATGCGCTTGAACTCCACACGCCAAACCCATGGGTTTGTGTACCAGGAGCCAGCACCGTTTACCGTATTCCAGAGCGCTTCAAATGTCTGCACGGCAGTGTTGAAACCTCCAAATTGCTTCGGGCCACCATTTTCTCCCCAATAAAACGATACTGATTTCGGCATACGAAAAGCAGCAGGATATTCCTTCGCCCATATGCCCTCAGCCTCCGCGTCGGCCTCCGTGATGGCGTTCAGGCGCTCCGGTCGCACGCTGACCACCTCCAGCGTGTCGCGCGAGGCCCAGCGGGGAAGAAACAGCGGCGATACCCACTTGCCAGCCTTCGCAGCGACTTTCGGTAGCACGTAGTCGGACGGGGCGCGCAGTCTGACTTCCTCCGCGCCATCCGCAGCATAGGAAACGTGCATGTTTCCATTCGCTAACCAAGTTCCTGTCCACGTCTCTCTTGTCCACAGCCGATCGCCGGGAACACCATACGGGCAACGGATAGACACCGGGCCGGCGAAGTGGTGCCACGTCCACCCTGCCGGGTCAAACTCACCGCCATCGAGCGTGTAATCGTCTGGCGCTTCGTTGATCTTGTTCAGGCCGCGCGTGCGCCGCGTCTGTGTCTTGATTCCGGCACGCAAGGCGCGGACCATCGGCGTACTGAAAATGATCGGTCTTTCTTTCATCGCGTTTCCTCTGGCTGTTGACGCATTTTCATTTGCACCACCTCATTCATCAGTGATTCGTTAATTTTTCCGCGCCCGCGATCAAACTGGTAGAAAATGAGCGCCAAAGCTTTCAGCAGATCGTGATGAGATTGTTGAGCAGTTGCGGCTTGGAAAGCGTGCTCGACCGCAGCATGAAGCAAGGCGTCATTATGGTATTCGACCAACGCCAAATCTTGCTCTGAGAGATCAAATGGTTTGTTCATCGGTTTTTCCGCGCCCGCGATCAGATGGAACGAATACTCCTTCGACTGATTTCGACTGTTTCAGACTACCGATTTCGACTGATTTCGACCCCGCATCAGTACAGCCCGCCATCGGCGTCGTCAAAGCACTGCTTGCGGCAATATTCCTTCATGTTGGCGGTCCATCCATGCATCGGCCATCCACCCCAATACCAACGCCAGCATATTCGGCACGGTTGAAACGGGAACCACCCGACATAGCGAGTCCACCAGTACTTCCATCCAGTCAGCATCTACTTCTTCTCCGGCAGTGTCATCCAGTACTTCGGTTTGATAGGATACAGGCCGGGAAACGATCTCCACTCGTGTGTATTGGTGGTAACGATGTGTGTCAAGTAGGCAACCAGTGGAAAGTCGTAGCGGTCTGAAGAAACAAGGATCTTTGTCCCGTCTTTCGGTGCTGTTGCCATGTCCTGCCAGCCAGCGCCAGCAATCGATCCAATTCCGTTGTCCAGGCATTCGCGCGTCAGGCGCACGGCGTCGGATGCTACCGCAATAATATCTTTGGGACGAGGAACGCGAAAGCCGCATTGTTCAATCAGATTAAGGCAGCGAGTCTCAAAGTATGACAGATCGTTAGCCAGCTTTCGGCCAGCAACCACGGTAGCGGTCTCGTCAGGATAGCAGCGTGTTTCATGATCGCAAAACGCGCAGCGTCCGTTAGATCCTAACTCGTGGTGATCGCACGGACCAAGGTTGCCTTCGTATGTATCGCACATACAACTGAGGTTCAGGAAGCGTTCGGTGTGCGTTGTGTCGCAGCGACCTTGCGAGATTCGAGCCATAGACTTAGTTCTTGACCCCGTATACTTCAGCGTTGTACGGACACTTCTCTGTGTGGTACGGAGCCGTCGCGTTGCAGCGATGGCAGTGGCCACGGTAGAGAACCGCTTCGTCGTGCTCGATGGTTGCTCCGCGAACAGCAAGGATCGCCAAAGGCAGCGGAACCGTTGCCAGTTCCAGTGTCCGTCCTCCCATCGCAGTGGCTTCAAAGTTGGTAACCATAGCCAGAATCCTACCAGCAAACATAGGTACTTGTCAACTTGAAAACATGGTGGTAGCATTAAGGCCAATGGAGAAAACACAGTTTTCATTTCGGCTCGACGTTAATTTGCAGCAGGAATTACGAGAGGAAGCGGTCTTATTGCGCCGTGAGCGAGGGAACAGAGTCACAGTTCAGGAGATCGCCACGGAGGCGATCATGGAATGGCTGAACAAGCGGAAGCAGAATACTTCCAATGGCTGATCGCTCCAATTTGTTCGTTGGTCGCATTGTCGACGGCAAGTTCGTTCTGGACGACAGGGACGGCTTCGCCGCGCTGAAAAACAAACTGGAAGGAAACGACATCGTGCTTCAGTTGCGGGAGCGTTTCAATCCAGAGGATATCGGACATTTGCGCCGATACTTCCATGGCGTCGTCCTTCCGCGGATCGCCGTGGCCGCTGGCTACAGCACCAGCAAAGAAGATCTGGCACACGTCAAGGGAGGATTGAAAGGGCGGTTTCTTACGGTTCCAATGGCTCCCGGTGAGCCGGTTATCATCAAGAGCACGGAGAGCCTTACGAGAAAAGAGTACTCTGAGTTCATCTTCAGTTGCCGCCAGTTCGCAGCGGAGACTTTGCATATTGACATCGAAGACCCAATATGAAACGAGCAATTGTCAATCCCGCGAGTCCGGCCCGCGCAGCGCACTCGGGATGACAATCGCGAAGCCAACGTAAAAATTCTGAAAACGACGTTGTAACCAAAAAGCTGTATGCTGAAGAGGAGTCCACATGGAAGAACCAAACCGTTATCGTCACCACCGAAGACATCATCCTGTACATCATGATCGAAATCGAGCGGTGCGATTAAGGTTTACGTTCACGACGGCAGATAAGATTCAATTCACAGGAGATCACTTACATATGCAGGAAAACCTCGTTGCAGGACAATCCGTATCAGTTATCGGATCGCCCGTCATTTCCGATGGCGTAACGCCCAGCCAGGCCACGCTGTCCAACGTTCAGTACACCAGTTCGGATTCGACGGTCTTCACCGTTGCAGCCGATCCCAACACTCCGAACGGCGCTATCATCACCAGCGTCGGTGCCGGAACCGCAACGCTTACAGAGACGGCCACAGCGACAGAGCCGGATGGAACAACCACGGAACAGATCCAAGGCGTGGCCACCATCACGGTAACGGCTGCGCCGCCTCCTCCACCTCCACCGGCTGCCTCGTTGGTCTTTGCCTTCGGGACGCCATTCACCACGCCTGCACCCGCAGCAGCGTAAGAAAGGACAAGACGCGCAGGAAGGACTAGCCTTCGAACGATTCGTGCTGGAGCAACAAACAGCGGCTTGGATTCGGCAGCGGTAACCACCGGATTCTGGCCGCTTTTGTTTTGTGCGCCTGGATTTGGTAGTCTGAAGTCGTGCCAGAGTTAAAATCACCGAAACATGAATATTTTGCTATCGGCATCACAAACGACGTAAACCCTACGGAGGCTTACATTTCCGCTGGGTATTCGAAAGCTGGCGCGGCTGCCGGCGCATGGAGATTGTTAAATCTCAAAAAAATTCGTGATAGGATTAACGAATTACGAGCAGAAAGACACGCTGCCATCACAAAACGTGTGATAGAAGGCGAGATTCTGACGACGACTGAATGCCTGATTGCTGAACGCAATCAACAGGTTAGGCTAAAGTGGCAGCGGTATCAAAAGCTATCACAAATTGTGCAGGAACGGACATCGTTCTTCACTGATCCAAAGAACGAGGCGATAATCGCACTGGGTGGACCGGACAAGCTTCCAGGCGTCGATACTGGCTTCGTGACGCTACGGTACAGGACACTTGGCCGAAAGGTCGTGCCGGAACTGAATCTGGATGTGCCTTTGTTGCGCGAGATGAGCTTACTGGAGGAACAGGTCGGTCGAATGATGGGATTCATCCAGCCGATCAGTATTAGCCAGACGAACAACAGTCAGACGGTCGCTGTGCAAGCCGTTCAGGCGAATGTATACATGCGGGACAAGCCACCTGAATTAGTCGGTCGGTCTGTTGATCAATTGCGAAAACTGATGGACCTCGCCAAGGCATGTCAGGCTTCTGGCGTTCACGTGGAACTGCCGCAACTTTCAGCGCCGCCTCCTGCTGCCGATGCTCGGTGAAGAGTTATTCACGAAAACGCAGAATGCTGCTGTCTGGTCCGCAATGTACCAGCCAGAAATCTATCGAGACAGGCCCGATGACTTTTCGCACATGGTGCTCGACTCCGAAACATGGAGCAAGCAAAGCGAAATACTCAACAGCTTATGTCGTTATGGGCAGACGTGGGTTAAAGCCTGTCACGGTTCAGGCAAGAGTTATGCTGCGGCGCTGGCTTTGCTGTACTGGCTTGGGATCTGGGACGATGGCGTAGTCATATCAACCGCGCCGAAACAAGATCAAGTTGAACGCATACTCTGGGGAGAAGTTCATGCTGCGATTCGTCGCAGCAAGTATCCGTGGCCGCAGCCAAACGTCGCCAGCCTGCGATTCAACGAAAAGCGTTATGCGACAGGAACGACCACTACAGTTACAGCGCAAAAAGGTTCAACAGCATTTCAGGGCACACACTCCGGCCATGTCCTGATCATCGTGGACGAGGCACCTGGTATTCATCCTGCAATCTGGGGTGCTATCGAAGGTATTCGTGCGGCCGGCTACGTCCGCGTGCTGGCACTCGGCAACCCAACTATTCCCAGCGGTCCATTTTACGATGCTTTCACCACTCGGTCGCCGAACATCAACTGCATTACGATTTCAGCATTCGACACGCCGAACTTCAAAGACGTGTATCTGAAGTACATAGACACACAGACTGGCAAAATCGTTATTTTCGGCAACCTCAACGGGCGCAACCTTCTGGAGATGGATGTCGACGAACTGAACGACAATCCTGCGCCATATCTGACGACCAAAAGCTGGGTGCGCGAACTGTACGACAAGGTGGGACCGGATCACTACAGCTTCATATCGCGAGCGCTGGGACAATTCCCGCACGAAGCACCGGATTCTCTTATCTCTCTTCGTTGGCTGGAACTGGCTGCCGAACGCGAGTTCTTTGCGGAAGATAATGACAAACCGATCAAAGGTGGTATCGACGTTGCCGGCCCAGGCGAGGACGAGACAACACTGTTTTTGCGCCAAGGTCGGAACGTGCTGCTACAGAAGGCATATCCAGAGGCTGACCCAACAGGACGTGTGCTGGCTGATCTGATGCCGTTTAGGGATCGCATAGAAAACCTGAATATCGATGCTGATGGGATCGGATACTACTTCGCCAAAACCATCGAAAGCAATGGCTACAAGGTAACGTTTTGCCACGCTGGATGGGCAGCTATCGACACAGATCAATTCTTCAATTGGAAGGCTGAGATGTACTGGGGTTTCCGGATGCGGTGTCAGGCCGGCGACATCGCGGGATTAAAGGATTCCGTCACCTCTGGACAATTAACCACAATCCGTTGGAATAATAACCCCAGGGGTCAGACGGTGATAGAGTCAAAAGAGGATGCGAGGAAGCGCGGCGTGAAGTCACCGGATCGCGCAGAAGGAGCGATGCTTGCCTTCGCAGAGGCTCCAGTGCATGGAATCCTCGAACTTTGGCGCGATGAGTATGAGGCGCAAAAGCGCAAGGCACCAGAGCCTCGCGGTCCGAAGGTGGAGGATACCACCGCGATACCGTTTAAAGAGCAGGCAGCCGCAGCCAAAGAAGAATCCGAAGTGCCATGGACTAAGGCACCAGAATCAGCGCCTAAGCTACCAGCGCGGCCTGTGTGCGACCAGTGCGGTTCCACTGGCGTCCGTGTATTCAGCGAGGCGTGGCAATGCGCTGTGTGCGGTGCAAGCGGTAAGATCTGAGAACGCAAAAAAGCCCGCTCCGGAAGAGCGGGCTGGTGCTGTCTAAGCAGCGGCTCAGAAATTCGCTCCAGACATGCAAGCGAAATCTGATCTTTTTTAAGCGAGCAGCCCTTTGAGCCGGATAGTAAAACGGCGGATATCGTCATGCGGACCACCCGCAGCCAGCAGAGACCAGTCGCAGAGCCTTGTCCAGCAGCAGACCGCCTTTGCCACAACACTGCGGTGCTGTTCATTTCCGGCTATTCGATGCGTGGATATCCAGCGCTCTTGCACACGACTGGAACATGCGAAGGACTCCTGCCTCGTTTTCCCAGTCACCTTCGATGCTTTGCATCCAGATTAAATTGTCCAGCCAGACAGGGTTCATCGTTTTCCTTTCTTCGTTCGCGGGCTGGCCGCTATCGCCAGTCGCACGCTGACTGCATTCTGTGCGCTCCGTTGCTCGGAGTCGAGCTTACTCCACCGGGACAGTGCTGCCTCACGACGGGCGACGCTGACCTCCGCGCGGGATTTACGCTTGCGCGGCATTCAGATCGTTATCCTTCCACACTTTGCGTAAGTGCTGCGGATAGTTCGCAGGTCGCCGTATTCCGTGATCCAGCCGTTAACCGTAAGCCACGCATCAGCGTCTTCGTTCATCGCTTCGCGTGCCTGGCGAACCGTAAGCCCCTGTGCCATTTCCGTGCTAAAGGCATCGGTAGTGCCGATCTCTCGTACAATTCGCGCCGCAGCGGCTTCTGCCGACACCGAGCGAAACTGAATCTTCATGTTGGTCGAATTGATGATGGTTACCATGGCTTATTTCGCCTCCTGTGTGGAGTATCTGTACTTGACGACACTGCCGAACAGGTCGTGTGTAACGCCAGGTGAGCGTAGCGTACTGTATCTACCGGCACGCAGGTAGTAGATCGCATTCATGATGCTGCGCCATGCTCCAGGTGACTTGGTATCGTCCGCTGCCTGTGCGAGAACTTCAATCGGATCGATCTTCATTTGCTTTTCTCCTATTTTCGTTTCCATTTTTTCCCTCGATCAACCTTCGATCTGATACCAGTATACACGGTGCAAATGCACTTTGCAATACATGATGCAAATGGTTTGCGAAAGAAAGGCGAACGTACTGTTAAATCATGTCGTACAATGAGTCCTATGGAGCCACCAAACCGCCAGTGCAGATGCGTTAACACCGATCCGATGAACTGCCGCAGGTATCGCGGACTGACTGGAGCCTGTGCTTGTCTTTGCCACGGCCAGCCACAGCAGAAGGCCACCACTGCGCAGGAACTGCGAAAGCCGACAGGAACGCGGTCGGAGTTGAAAAAGTAGCACGGTGAAACATTACGCTGAATATGGATACTAGAAACGCTTTTGAATCATTGGCTGCCGGCCTGAAGCGACGGAATAAGGCCAAGCGAAGCCAGCGCAGTCGGTTCAACGGGCCGTTGCCGGGATGCCAAGTGAAGGAGATTCACTGCTCTGGCAAGTGCAAGCAGTGCCTTGCAGTTCGCTCGCGCAACTACCGGCGATTCGGAACTACCGTTGCACCTCAGTGATTCGCGACCACTGCGCAATCGGCGGCGACAGCATTCCCTGCGAACGGAACCATATCTTCCATCCATCGCGTTCAAGTTGACGGTTAGCCTCGTTCCACTTCCATCCACCGTGAACGCGAAGTCGGTCTTTCATATCTTCGATGGAAGTGTCTGGCGTGTATGGTTTGTAGCGTCCGAACAAATCGGGTCCGCTGCCAGCCCATGGAATAAGCGCGGCATCGGCACGTCCTGCTGCTATTGAGTCCTCAATGTCTTGAATATTCAAAATTGCAAAACCCCTTGGCTCAATCTTTTGGCAGAGATTTCACAATACCGCTCCTCGATCTCGATTCCGATGCACCGACGATTTAGATCCTTGCAGGCACGTGCTGTTGTGCCAGATCCTAAGAACGGGTCCACAATTAATTCACCTTCCAGCGATGCACGATTGATAAGCCACTTCCATTGATCGATAGGCTTCGGACAGGGATGGCCGTTCTTTTCTGCTGCGGTTGTCGCAGTGTAAGAATCAGGACGAGAGCCTTTCCCCGCATATGGGTCAGTGCCGTAAAACAGGATCGGCTGCCAACAAGTGAATCCCCACGGATTGACGCCAGATCCGGCAGGATAGGAAAAACTTCCGATCCAGTCCGGTTGAGGGTATCTGAATAGATGGCGGATTCCGCTGGTTAAAGCGATTCGCTTGGTAGAAAATCGCAATAGTGCAAGAACGGACAGTGCCAGCGTAACATCGTCTGCTGAATCGTGGCCGCTGGCGTAGTTCTCTCCGATGCCATACTGAGGATCTGTAATTGCGGCGTCGAAACCTGCCTCGCATAATGCAGGCAGTAGATCCAAGCAGTTCGCGTGGTAAATCGTAATACCAGCCTGTTCATCCACGAAGTAAGGTTTCATTTTTGTTCGAAGTCCAATATACGCTGGTTGGCAAAGCGAAGTCGAGTCCTGCCAGCACGCCAGAGCTTACCAAGGCGGCTGCGCTCTGCTGGCGACCGGCGCGACCATACCAGCTTCATTGCGGCGCTGCGGTTGCCGTTCACGGACGGCCTGTTTTTTCTCGTTGACAGTTCGCCTCTCAATGGATAATACTATAGCAAGTAGTGAGCGACGAGACAACAGGAAATACAGTATCGATCAAGGCAAGGCTACGCAAGTGCCGCTTTTGCGGTTACGAGTGGGCGCTCAGATCGCTATTGCGTCCTGAGCCGACACGGTGCCCTAACAACGCCTGTCGGTCGACACGGTGGAAGGAAGGAACGAGGAGACGTGGAAAAAACAAACCAGCCTGAAGAAAATCAGGTAGTAATACAGGAGGCATCGTCGGACCTTCAGTTCTCGATCCACATGGAGCGCGTTCAGCAGGGTCCAACGTTCAACGACCTGCGCAAGATGTCGCGGCACGAGCGGTTGCGCCCGCTCATAGAGCAGCGCAAAGACCGCATCTATGCGGCTCCGTGGAAGTTCGAACCTGAGTCGCGGTACTGGCGCGGCAGCGATACGATCCAGATGTCGCGAAGGCTGACAGAAGTATTTGCTGAGCCAGACGGCCTGATTCCATTTCAAAAGTGGCTGCGCATCGTGCTGGAGGATGTGTTCGTTGTCGATGCGGTCGCAGTGTATATCGAGAAGCGAGCGTTCAAGAAGCCACTATCAGAGGTTTTCCCTGATGGAATATCGGAAACGACCATTCGGCCTTACTTTCGACTGATCGATCCTTCCACGATTGCATTAATAGTCGACCAGTTCGGCAACCGGCCAGTCTACACAGCAGAGCATCCTGTGCCGTTTGCAGTGCAGGCAACGGACGACGAGCCAGTGTTTTTCAGCGAAAAGGAGCTTTACCACGGCATTCGGCACGACCGGCGCAAAGACGGCTGGCTGTGGGGCAAGAGCAAGATCGAGCAGGTCGCGGCGCTGGAGTACGAGTGCTCGCAGATGGTACTGAAGGAAAGCAAAGACAAGGCCATGTTCGGCGTGTTTGAACCGCTGATTGGCGACACTGCCGGCGACCTGGACTGGCTGGAAGAAATGATCAACGGAATTGTTATGCAGTGCTACGGTGAGACGCATTGCCGGTTCCGCTGGCTGGTGAACTGATTTTATGAGTTACGTGTGGGCTGATCCGTCGAGTAAAGATTGCATTGGCAAAGATGACGAACGTCCTTCACTGGCCGGGGCGATTTTTCTGGTCGTTCTGATCGTTGCGGCGCTTTCATTCTGGAAAGGACAGTAGGCTGTGCATCAGTCCATCCTCTACGACATCCTCGGTGTAAAGCGCGGCGCTACGGTTGACGAAATCAACAAAGCGTATCGCAAGCGAGCGTTCGACCTGCATCCGGATCGAAACCATAATCCAGATGCGCTGGAACAGATCAATCTACTGAATGTCGCGCGGGCCACGCTGGTCGACAAAAAGAAGCGAACGCAGTACGATGCCTCATTGATTCGGCTAGGCGGTGTCAGCCACGCCTGGTTCTGTCCTGAGTGCGATAACGTGCAGGTCTTTGTCAGCCAATACATCTGGAAGTGCAATGTATGTGGGCTGTGGGGAAGGCTGATCAAGGTAGCTGCTTACATCGGTGAGGAAGTGAAGGAGGTTCCCGCGTGATAGCGTACTGGTTCACTTGGTTATTTCTGGCTCTGGCAATAGCGTTCAACATGTATGTTCACTGGCGTGTTCGGCACGACCCAATGTGGCCGGATCGAGCGTTAGACGAACTGAGGTACACAATTCGCACTTTTCGGATTGTTGAACGACGGAAGGCTATACGTAAATACAAGCAGAAGATTGCTGAAGGAATGCGGCGACCTAGGAAGGTCGAGATCATTGAATACGTGTGGGGACGCTGCATGACCAACACTGAAATCGAGTTTCTGATTTATGGGAATAACCTGATCGGTGGCAGGAGGTTTCCGAAGTGACACAATCCATGCTCAACTTTGATCCGCCATCCATCCCGGTCAATGTGACAGTGGACCAGCGGGAAGTCAAACGCCTGTCGAAGCAGTGCGCCGCTATCCTCGAACGACTGCAAGCCGGCGATGCCACGAACCACGAACTGGCGCAGATTGCTCTGAAGTACACCAGCCGAATAAGCGACCTTCGTGCAGCTGGATACCAGATCGAAGTGGCTTCTCGCGATCACGATTCCGGCCTTGTTTGGTATAGACTAGTCAAGGAGAAAACGCAATGACGAAGCCTGATTTGATGCTTTGCATGGCAGCCGCCGCTTGTTTATTTATGGTACGCGGTTCGGCCATGTACTTGCTTCGTTATTGGCACTGGTGGCGAGCACGTAAAGCTCTTGAGCGATTGCAGACACTAATGCAAAGCAGCGGTCCTGAGACATCGTACAAGCTGGCTATCGTTCAGCAGGCGTTGCTGGAACGCAAACCGCGACTGTTTCCTGTTCTTCGCGCCAACATCAATGCGTTGCGCGCGCTGGCCATTCTGTTGCCGGTAGCGATAAAGACTGTACTTCTGTGGAACCACGAGTTAACGTGGACATTCGTGGCCAGCCGGTATCCTGCCGAATGGAAACGGGCGTGCGCGATTTGTCCTAAATACGAAACAGTTCGCCAGCGGGAAGGCGTGAAGGAAATCGCATGATCTTTGAGCGCATCGGGCGGATATTCGCTCCCTCAAATTCGGTTGAAAAACCGGAAGTGGCCACCGATAAACCGTTGATAGAAAAGCCAGTTGCAGATGAGGCGAATTGCTCAAGCATAAAGGGCAGATCGATGGTCGGCTACTCTCGGCGTGGGTTCTTGGGAATGCTGGCATCAGCTGCGGTCGCCTCTGAGATAAAAAAACCAGAATGGTTGAGCGAAATTCGGGATCGCGCTGATGCTCATGTTGCCAATCTCGCAGACGGTGGATACTACGACATAAAGTGGCCTATCAAAACGCGGTGGCATGAGTTCGGTGTTTTGTGTACAGAAACACTAGAGGTTTTTATTCCGATGCAATCGCCTGTTGGTCTATCGCGTGGCGAGTACCATGTATCGGAGACTGGCGTTTTTACCTTCAATCAGGCCGACGCGAATAAAACCGTATCGATTTCACACAATGAATACGCGCGAAGAAAGTGTCCGGCGACTGCTGCGCTACCGTGGGACCACCGATGAAATTGATTCTGTTTGGTTTGATCCTGATTAGCGCCAATATCGCAGTGATCTGGTTGACGTTGCAGTTTCTACCGGCGACAGTCTGGCCGGTACTGTACTATCGCAAGGCGCAACGCGCATGGGTGAAACACTCCCCTTTGCTTGATGCCAGGTGGCGTCGGCTGAAGTACTGGCCGCACAAAGTCGCTCGGTCCTGGATTGAACGCTGGATGATTTGGCGTGTCCGCGAATACTTTCTGTGGTTCCCTGATCGGACCACCTGTCCAGCGTGCGGAAAGAAGGCTGTTCATCCGTTCGAGTTCCATCCGCAGGCGCGAGTCCTTCGAGTGACTTGCTTACGCTGCAAAGCCAACTTTCCGAAGCAGCCGATATATAGTGCGGCATCGTGGATGCCGGATCTACCAGTGGCAAAACCAAACAAGGAGCAGGAGTAGAAAAAAATGAACGAAGAACCTCAATCGAAAGAACCATCTGGATTTGTTGTGCCAGTGAAGGCGATATCTGAAACACGGCTGGTTCACCAGGCCATTCAGGTATCGCGGCGCGACGAGCGAAACAGGGAAAACCATTCACTCGGTCTGCATGTGGATCGGATTCCGACCTGTCCAGACTGTCCACCGTACAGAGAGACACGTGCATGACCGGCGACCAGCGGATGTTCATTCGAAGACATTTGCAGTTTTTCGAGGAGGTTGATCCTCGGAATGGCAGACGCGCTGCAATTCGGGCGGCTTACGATTCAGGAATTAAAGCGCTGGAGATCGCTCGGTTTCTGCGGGTTCATCACAAAGCCGTCTATGCGGCAATACACCACAAACGGCCGGCCAAGACAACACTGGAGATGGCGCGGAAGCAGATCATCACCGCCCGCAAAGCGATGTCACGAGCGCAAAGTGCATTGCGTGTTGCCGAAGGCAAAGAACGGGCGGCGCTGGAAAGGTTGAAGCTACGAGCATGAGGCGCGTAAAGACTGCCGTTCCTATGGATGAGTGCAAGCGCAGGGTGTTAGCATTCATCCGCAAAGAGCCTAAGCGTTTACACAAAGCCTCTGAGTTTGCCTGTGAAATATGGCCTGACTCGGAATTTACAGCGCAAGGTGCCGGAGCCGCTGCTAGTCGTATTCTCAAGGCTTTGGAAAAAGATAACCTGGTTGAATGGATCAGTTCGACTGCGGACTGGGGATGGAGGTTACGATGAGCCTTGAAGTCTACGGCGACGGCGATGCGGAAGACCTCTGCGAACTCGCAAACCGCTACGATCACAGCCTGTATCCAGATGGCAAGTGGCGCGAAGACGACTCGGAGCCAGGTAAGACCGACGCCGAGATGTGGGAGTACGTGGAAGACAGACGGCAATCGGATCTGGAGGATATGGCGTTGAGCGGGGAGGATATGGCGTGAGTTTCGAGATCAGGCAGGGTCATACGCTCGACTTGCTCCGTGCGATGCCAACCGATAGCGTCCATTGCGTCTGTTCCTCGCCCCCCTACTGGGGGCTGAGGGATTACAAGATCGAACCTCAGATATGGAACGATCCCGGCAACTGCGAACATCACTTTACGGATGAAGAAATCGCTACTGAAGTCGGCCGGGGAAATTGGGCGCAGGCGGTTAATGGCCGTGGGGAGGCACAAGGAGATATCGCTGCCTTCCGTGAACCGATCCGAGCGACACAGTCGCGGGGCTTCTGTGCGTGTGGTGCCTGGCGTGGGCAACTCGGCATGGAGCCGACGCCGGAATTATTCATCGCGCATATTACCGATATCTTCCGCGAAGTACGCCGGGTGCTCAGACCAGACGGTACGTGCTGGATCAATATTGGTGACTCGTATGCCGCGCATCCTGGACAGCGCAAGACGACGGATAAGGCTGGTCCTAAGCAGCAGACGAATACAGCGTCTCCCCAGACGCCTTCACGCTGCGTCGATGGCCTTAAAGCCAAGGATCTCGTTGGCATTCCGTGGATGATGGCCTTTGCGCTTCGTGCCGACGGTTGGTATCTGCGTTCTGAGATCATCTGGCAGAAAATCAATCCCATGCCGGAATCGGTACGTGATCGACCGACAAAGGCGCATGAGCAAATCTTTCTTTTATCAAAGTCTTCAAAGTATTGGTACGACGCTGATGCGATTAAGGAACGGGCCGGAGACGATACGCACGCTCGATACGCGCGGGGTCGATCAGACGACCACAAATGGGCCGATGGTGGACCAGGCAACCAATCCATAGCGAAATCATTCGCGCATATGGCAAACCGCGAACGTGTCCGCGCGGCTGGCGTGAATCCGAAGTGCGCCGAACCGGGCAGCGGGATCAAGCAGAACTCCAGTTTCAGCGCAGCGGTCAAAGACATCGTTGAATACCGCAACAAGCGCGACGTATGGCCGATGGCTTCCATGCCAACACCGGAGGCGCATTTTGCTACCTTCCCGCTGGAGTTGCCGGAAACCTGTATTCTCGCTGGTTGTCCGCCGGATGGTCTGGTGCTCGATCCGTTTTCCGGGGCCGGAACCACTGGACTCGCCGCACTGAAGCATGGTCGTAGCTTTCTCGGGCTGGAACTCAATCCTGAATACATCGCCATCGCCCATTCCCGCCTGAACAAAAGGATGCCCCTGTTCGCTTAAACCTATTATGCAGATTTCCAACTTCAAACCCCTCGACAAAAACACCCTACGCGGCGTGTTATAGCCAGTTAGTTTCCTACTGACTAATCCTGTATAGCGAAGAACAGTGCCTTTCGGTTATGATACGCACTGAATGGCCAACTTCCAGGTACCAGAAGGCGCAAAGCGTCTTGGACCGATCAATGCTTTGATCGGAACGCAACCAACACAAGTCGCTGGTGTTTCGCCGTCGTTCTGGTTTTCTCCTCTTCAGCCTGTAACGCCAACAGCGCCATCCGATTACAAACCTCGCCAGTGGGGCTATCAACCTGGTGCCAACCTCATTTGGCAGCCGAAGTCGGACGAAGGCTACGGTTACGATCTGCTGCGTCAACTGTCTTTGTCTTGGGATCTTCTTCGCATGGCGCTGGAGATGAAAAAGGACGAAATCGGAGATGTCGAGTTCGAACTTCGGCTGAAGCGACAGGACAACGAGAAGCAGGCAGACTACAAAAACAGGACGCTGAAAGGCGCGAAAGAACTGCAAGACCTTAAGCAGTTCTGGGCCAAGCCGGATGGTTTCAATACGTTCCGGCAGTGGCTTCGTATGCTATCCGAAGATCTTCTGGTCTGCGATGCCGTAGCCTGCTATCTTCCGCGCGACAACAAAGGCAAAGTCGCGATGGTCATGCCGACTGACGGCGCATCGTGGAACAGGCTGCTCACCGATCAGGGAATCACTCCTCGCGATCCAACCAGCGCTGCATACCAACAGGTTTGTTACGGCTTCCCTGCATGGGATGGTACAACGCAGGACGTCGTGTTCAGTATGCAGAACCCGACAACATACCGGCGCTATGGGTACTCCCGCGTTGAAAGATGCCTGACAACAGTGGCCTTCGGTATTCGTCGTCAGATGTTCCAGATTGCGGAGTACTGCTATTCATCCGACACTGAGGTACTGACAAGCCGTGGTTGGCTGAAGTGGCCTGATGTCACCATGGACGATACATTTGCAACGCGGCGCATGGAAAGTGGCGAGTTTGAATGGCAGAAGGCTGAAGGTTACATTCGGAAACAGTTCAACGGTAATTTGATCCGTTTCAAAAATGTAAGCCTTGACATTTTGGTGACGCCAAACCACAGGATGCTCGTTGGTGACCTGCCCGGCAGATACCAGCGCGGTTGTCCTACAGCAAAAGTTCCTCGCATCAAAGAGTGTTTAGTCGAAGCTTCCAATTTGGCTCTTCAGAGAGCGTTGTCAGGCCCGAACATTTCGGCGTGGATTCCACAGGTTTCCGAATGGAATGGCGGCGTCCGTATCGAAGACAAGGTGTGGTTGTCTCCGAACAACAAAGAGATAACCGTTCGCATGACAGGTGATCAGTACTGTGCCTTCATGGGCATGTACTTGGCAGAGGGATGCGTTGGCGGCAGCGAAAAACCTACACTTGTTCATATCTGCCAGCCAAAAGACAAAAAAGGAATCCATCAGATTTTCAGTGACATGTTGTCTGAGATCTTTGGTGCAGACGTACACCACGACGGAAAGATGTTTTCATGGTCACGAAAATCATTGGCCTTGTACCTTCGGCAATTCGGGCTAGCAAATGAAAAGTTCATACCTGAAGAGATTAAGAACGCGCCCAAAGATCAATTACAGATATTCTGGCGATACTACGCATTGGGTGATGGCGAATCGGCGACTGCTATCGGCGAAAAGAAACGTTCTCAGCAGGTATTCACTGTTAGTAAAAAACTGTCTGACGATCTGACGGAAGTTGTGCAAAAAATAGGTTTGCGCCCAAATGTCGGTGTTCGCGCTGCGGGCAAAGCCTTTTTCGGTAAACCAGGACTGGGACGTGAAATAAACGCTAGTGAAGGCTATACGATAACTGCGACCGACCAGCCATGCACAAGAAATTGGGATGTTGAATTTGTCCCTTACGATGGTGAAGTGTTCTGCGTATCGGTGCCGAACCACACGTTGTATGTTCGGCGCAATGGGAAACATGCGTGGTGCGGGAACACGGCCGGCAATATACCGGAAGCGTTTTTGTTCATGCCTTCGGACATTCCACCGCAGCGACTGAAGGAGTTTCAGGATTACATCGATTCGATCCTAAGCGGTAATCTTGCGGAGCGTCGCAAGATCCGTATGATGCCTGGATTCGGCGACAGCGGCAAACCGAACATCGTGTTCCCGAAGGAAGCGCTGCTCAAAGATGAACTGGACGTGTGGTTGGCGCAGCTGGTTTGTGCGATTGTCGGCGTGAGTGCGCAGCCGTTCCTCAAAATGGTGAATCGCGCAAGTTCAGAAGAAGCGAACGACGCAGCCCGCGAAAAGTGGCTGAAGCCTGATGTCGATTTCTTTTGCGAGTACATTAATACCTGCCTTGAGCGCATGGGAATGGATCAGTACGAAATAGCTGCGAAGGCGCAGCGCGATACCGATCCACTGAAGCAGGCGCAGGCAGATGCGGCGGTGTGGGGTAAGGTTTACACGCCGAACGAACTTCGCGAGCAGCGCGGAGAAGATCCTGTGGAAGGCAAGAACGCAAACCGGCTCGGTGTACTCAGTCCGATGAACGGTTTCATGCCACTCGATCCTGATGATGACGATCTGGCTTTGATGCAGCAAATGAAGGCTACTCCTCCCAAACCTGACGGAAGTGGTGGAGGTGGAGGTTCGCCGGCACCGAACGGCGGCGGTAGCGGTGGCAGCCCGAAGCCGAAGACTAAACCATCTGCAAAGAAATCGTTGGCAGCAACGTGGGATCTTGAAAAAGATCACAAGTACGGATGTATCATGGTTCCAATCGATCCAGCGTCCGAAGCCGGTCTTCGCATGAAAGCAATGAGGGATGCAATACCAGATGCAGACCTGATGGAAGGCAACGGAACCTCGCGCGAGGAAGAACCGCATGTCACTGTGCGATACGGGATCAAGGACGGCGGCGAAGGTCTGCCGGAATACCTGACTGGCCTTGCACCATTCACGCTGAAGTTCGGTAAAACAATGGCATTTGCGCCTTCTGAACAGTCTGATGGCGCGGCTCCGCTGGTGGTTCAGGTTGATTCGCCTGAGTTGCACGCAGTTAACGCACAGTTGGCACAGGAAGCGACGTTCAAAGAGGCTACATTCGACTACCATCCACACGCGACGCTGGCATACGTCGCGCCTGAACGCGCACAGCGGTACGTTGACGACGACTATCTGGACGGCGTGGAATATCCAGTGCGGTCCATTGTGATTACAATGCCAGATGGAAGTTCGCAGGAAATCATGCTGACAGGCGGATTCGCAGCACCTGCGAAGTTCAGCGGAAGCGCTGCGCTGCGGCCAGCGTCATCGCGCATCAAAAATAAAAATAAAAAACCGACGAAAGGCGTCACGCCTCCACCGATAGACCTATCGGACAGCACACAGATCGATTCCGGTTATCGCAGCAGTCCAGGTGCAACGCAGTCAAGTACTGTAGCAGTCGAGGACGGTGGCCAAGTGGAGCCGGGAGGCGTGGACGAAAACAATCCGGCTGAAGATCCACCACGCGCAGATCACAAACCAATGCAGCGAACGGTCCATGCGTTCTTTAAGGCGCAGGCGGCCGCTGCTTTCGACCGACTTAAGCGGATCGGTGAACTTCACAAGGTCATCAAGGCGTCAGATGATGGCGATGATCAGGACGATGATGCTGAGCGCATCGGCGAAGCAGAACTGCTGTCCGCTGCGAATGACATAAACTGGCGCGAACTGATACCACAGGTTCTGGCGCATCTGCAAGAGGCTGGCAACTTCGGTGTTGTGAACGGTCTGCATCGCGCGGCAGTGGCCGGTGTCGGTGAAACGTCGGCTTCCATCGGACCAGCACAAACGCTTGCTGCTGAATACGCTAAGGACCGCGCTGCCGAAATGGTCGGCATGAAATGGGTCGACGGCGAACTGGTCGAAAATCCGAACGCAATGTGGGCTATCAGCGACACAACGCGAGACCAGTTGCGTGAAATAATCGCGCAGGCACTATCGGAAGAAACGCCGATTGACGTGCTTGCCGAACGTATCCGCGATGCTGGTTCGTTTTCTGAATCGCGTGCGGAGACTATCGCCAATACTGAGATCGCAACGGCACAGGAGAAAGGCGTTACTGGCTCGTGGAAGGCTACAGGAGCAGTTGAGAAGGTGCGCTGGTCTCCATCGTCGCTCGGGCCATGTCCGGAGTGTCTGGACAACGTTTTGGCAGGTTCAATACCGTTTGGAGATACTTTCCCCACTGGTGTATTAGCTCCTCCGAACCATCCGAACTGCTTCGCTGGTGATGCAGTCGTATCGGCCAGCGGAGTTTCGGTAGCGTACAGTCGTTGGTTTGAAGGGGAAGTCATCATCCTGCGAGTCTCTGGCGCACCAGACATTACCGTCACGCCAAATCACCCGATACTGACGCAACGTGGATGGGTCGCTGCTGGTGATTTGGAACTCACGGATAAGGTCTTGCAGTGCGTTGATCCAAATCTGGCTGTCTCCCTGATGAACCCAGACGATAATCACATGGAAACCGGCATCCAGGAGATAGCGCACACGCTTGGGATGTCGCACAGCGTGTTGTTCAGTATTGTGCCAACCTCCACCGAAGACTTCCACGGCGATGGAATCGCCAACGGCAAAGTCGATATTGTAGGCACCGCAGGCGCGCTGTCTTGTGACCAGTCCGATAGAATTCAGCACAGAGAAAACACGCTGCTCTGCGCTCTGCATGAGCGGGGGCTTTTGCTGAATAGCGATTGCGTGCATCCGTTTGGTATCTTCGGGGACGATTCTTCCGCGACTGGCAGCATGAGCAGCAGCGGTCTGATGAAGTCGTTGGTCTTTGGTCAGTTGTCCCATGCGGACAATGGCGGCTTCATGGGTTCCACGGACCATCAAACCAGAACGCTTGAAAGCTTTGATGATCATTGTATGGTGGGTGTCATGCCTTTTCCCGATAGACAAAGCAGACTCACCAGCCAAGTAGCTTGTGTGCATAGCCATCAATTCGGGCAGCGTGAATTTGCAGTCTCTTCCTTTGCGCATCGGATCGCCCGGTTGGCGAAGAGAGATTCCAGAACGAATCAAGTTAAGACGAACCATACCGTAACCAAGCTGGTATCGCGCACAAATAGTCTGGAGCGTGTCGCCAGCCTGATACGCTTTGCAGATGTCGTCAAGTTGTGGAAGAATCGTTTTGCGGGGCATGTGTTTAACCTCAGTACAGATACCGGCACGTATTTTGCTAACACTATACTTGCACACAACTGTCGGTGTGCTTTGATTATCACAAAGGTTCGCGGTAAAGAGGAGAAAGCAGCATGAAAACGTTAACTGGACTGACGTGGATCGTGGTCGGCGCTGTGCTGATCGCGAGTGGATTGTGGATTCCTATTTCAGAAGCTCAAACGCCTGTTGCGCGGCCGTCGATCACAGCGATGGGTCCGATGATACCCGTTCAGATCAAACTTACGGGACTGACGAGCACCGGCTATTCGTGGATTCCACTTAACCACATCGGCAATGGTGTCGGCCAGTTCCAGGTGTCGCAGAACAATCCGCAGGGAGACGTTTACTTCGGCCAGTCGCAGCGGGATCGCGCAGGAAAGTTGATACTCGGCACAGTGACAGGCGGCTCCAGCCCGCAGGTCACGATCAAAGACACAACAGGATTCATCGTCGCTAATGCCTGGGGTGCGAATGCGTCGTCCGTGCTGCAAGCAAACAATACCTATACGCTGGATGCTTTATCCGGCACATGGCTGCAAGGCGGTTTCACGATTACCTGTTCAGACGGTAACTCCGGTGTCGATTGCGGGAAAATCAACGCAGAGCTTTTCTGGCAGCAGTAAACCAAAAGGACACACGAACATGCGCATCGCAGACATCATCAAAAACACTAATGCATTTAACGCCGCCAAGTTTCAGAAAGAAAATCCAAACCACGATGACAAGGGGCAGTTTACAACATCGACTGGTGGATTCGCGTCAAGTGCTAATTTGACAGTGCATGATCCGCGCGGTGGAACCGCTCCTGCTAATTCAGTCGGCCATGATGCCAATGCAGCAGGTAATAAATATGATCCGCACATGATGGCAGCTGATCTTCGTGGCCAGGAAATAGGACGTGAAGTCGCTCGTAGCGGCAAGACTGGAAATCAAGCGCACAGTGCAATCAGAAGAGAGGCGCGGGCTCATGCTGCTAGTCAACCGCACAACAAGCGTGAGGCTGCGTTTAATCAGGCATTCCGCAGTGCTGTATCGTCGTACCACGAACATATTTGACGCATTCGCAGCGCCAAGCGTTTTGTGCAGCGGTAGCAGCCGCGATTCGCAATACTCCATCTGCAATACAAAGCCTGAAGTGTGTAAAGTGTCAGCGGCAGGATTACGTCGTGGCTGCTGACAAAAAGATCTGCGGATCTACGTTTCTGAAGTCTGGATGGCGTCTGGGGCCAGTGTGTCCGACATGCATCTCGCGATCCTCTCAAGCAATGCCAGTGTAATGACAGGAGTGCCTAACGGTTCTATTCCGCAGGTACATCCGAGTCCATCAGTCATTGCACGTTGATAGCAAGCATTAGAATGATCTGTAATATTAATCACGAGCAGTCGTTCCTTTCCTTCCACATTGCTTCGAGATCAGCCTGCTGGCGAACGTAATACAGACAATCTGAAACGTGCCGGTGCGATACGTACATACCCATATGGCGGCGTGGTTGGTCGCAAGTAATTGGTCCGCGACAGTCGCCGCAGCGCACGGTCAGCGCTTCGTTTATCTCTTCGATGGTGAACGTGTTATCTGATGTGACGGTTTCGCGAAGACTCATGGCTGAGGCACATCCTTTCGTGTCTTACGCTTGCTGTGGAACGTCCCTGGGGTTGATGCGCCACAATCTGCCGATTTTGAATCCTCGAAGTTTCTTTGTTCGAAGGTGCGTCAGCACTGTCGATTCGCTGAGTCCAGTGATGGTGGCCACCTCCTTGGCGCTCAGTAGTCTATGAAGGTCTTTATCTGTTGTAGCCATTTGCACTTATTCATAACACAACATTAGCGCAATTCGCCACTCTTCGTTTGTTCATGGCAATAGTGCCGGATCTTGCTGTGGCGAATCGACATAAGCCTTTGCAATGATTACGAACGAATGGAACTCCTGAAGTACTTTCCTCTGGTGAAGGTCGATGAGCGAGACCACACGGTTTCGGGAATTGCGACAGCGGAAATACCGGATGCTGACAACGAGATTGCGGACTACGAGGGCTGCAAGGCTGCGTATACGCTTTGGGCAGGCGAAGCGAGCGCTTCGACAAAAGCTGCTGGACAAGATCCAAGCTATGGCAATATTCGGCTCCAGCATGGGATGGACATCGGCGGTAAAGTCGTACAATTTCCAACTTTCGACGATGCCAACAAGCGCATTTCGCTGGTGACTCGTCCCAAAAACGACGAGATCTGGAAAGATCTTAAAGATGGAATGTATCGCGGATTTTCTCACGCGGGACAATATCAGTTCCGCAAATGCGCTGTTGACGGAACTGACATTGCGAGAGGCAATTTCTGTCCGACATGCGACAAAAACGTGACAGTGCGATATGCACCGATCCTTGCTGAAGTCAGCTACGTGGATTCACCGTGCCTAAAGAATGCAACGTTCACCGCAGTCAAGGCTGACGGAACCGCCGTCGAAAAGAAGTTTGAAGGCGTTGAAAGTCCGATTACTCAGGATACGGAAGCAACTCTCAAAGAGATTCTGGCGCGGCTGAACCAGTTGGCACCGCCGATCAACATCACGCCGACAGCAGAGAGTCAATCTGCGAAAGCAGCAGCAGTGAAGAAGGCGCAATCGTTTCTTGTGGTCGAGTCGGACGGAACGCACCACCTGCCGTATACCGACGAGGATGGAACGCTTAACCATCGGTTGATGGGTGCAGCATGGGCTTCTTTGCATGGCGGCTATCGCGGCAACAAGTACGAAGGGCCGGATAAAGACAAGGCCATCGCGCAGCTTACTTCGCTGTACGAAAAAGAAGGCATGGAGACGCCAGCGGCCAAGTTTACGCGCGTCTGCACCGAAGCAATCGACAAAGCAGCGGTCAAACTGAACCTGCAAAAGGGAATGTACGAGGTTACTCAGGTCGCTCAGGTACTTGAACAACTGGCATGGATTCAGCAATCCGCACTGTGGGAACGCCAGATGGAAGACGACGACTCAACACTTCCCGAAGAGTTTCTCGCGGTTCTGGAACATGCAGCACAGGTTTTTTTACATCAGGTCGCCGAAGAAACCGGCGAACTGACGGCATCCGCGCAGGCGGCGATGGCAGCAGCAACGGCGGCAGATGCCGCAGAAACGATCAAAACTTCCAAAGGAGTCACGACTATGGCAAAGGGCAGCACCAACTCATTCGTTAAAATCTTCGCGCCGATTCTCGGAGCGGAAAAGGCACATTCACTGGCTCACCACATGAGCAAGATGGTCAAGTGCGTCAAAGAGCACAACGCCGATGGCTTCGGTTTGCACAAAGCTCACCATGCGTCAATGACGGACCATCTTGACAAGGCGATTGCTGCGGCTCCAGTCGTTCAGACCGGTGTTGTCGACAAGTCCGCTGGCTTCATGGCACACATGAAGAAGGCGAAGGAATGCGCTGACGGCCACTGCGAGTCTGGTGTGGAGATGCACCAGGACCATGCAGACGAAATGGCAGACCACTTCGGCAAGCTTGGCAAAATTCTCGGTGTCGAGGAAGCAGACAAGTGGGCGGATGAAGCAGCGGACACGCCGGAAGAAATCGGCGGCGAACCGCGCGGCGCTGCACCGGACACCTACACGAAGGGACGCAAGGCCAACGCCGGCGGCGCACCTGCTCCTTCGAACGACGACGCGAACAAAGAATCATTCACGAAGGCAGATGTAGCCGAAATCGTGGCTGCAACCATCGGCGAATTCATGAAGAATCTGAAGGACGGGCTGGGTGCCGAACCGGAACCTGCACCGCAGACAGCCCAGCGTTCTGCCGGTATCGGTGACCGCAACAATGTGCGGTGGCCTGTATCTGGTCCTGGCGGCAACGTCTCGAAGCGGCAAGACACTGCCGCCTCGACGCCTGCCACGCCTGCTGGCGCAGCACCCGCTGCAACGGAACCGACCGCAGAAGATTTCCAGAAGGCATTTCGCGGCGATCCGGAAGCGCTGAAAAAGATTGGTCTCGGCGGTCCCGGCGATACGCTGCCGCCCGAAGTCGCGTACAACATGGCCATGGTCGGCAAGTAGTAGCCGACCATTCACCGAACAGTAATAAACCGGAACGAAAAAACAAGGAGCAACGGAAAACATCATGTCAAGCCAAGCACTCGCAAGTCTGGCACTTCTCGGTAAATCTCTCGGCCAGGAGATGATGGCCACACTTCGAAAGGACGTCACGACTTCGGGGCTTAGCTCGACATCGCAGTTGTCGTACTACTACCTGGAACAGACGGCCAAGAACATCTACCCGGTGTTCTATCCGATTCTGGCCAGCACGCCTCGTGTCTCGCCGGAATGGGGTGGCCAGCGCGTCGGTGGTACGTCGGTCAACTGGAAAGCAGTTGTTTCCATCGCCAATGGCGGTGCGCCGTGGACGTCGGAAGGCAACCGCAACGCCTACATGAACTTCACCACACGGAACTACACGGCGCAGCATAAGTCGTGGGGTCCGGACGTGAAGGTTACGTTCTTCGCGCAGCAGGCTGGTCTCGGATTCGACTCGAATCTGGCCATCGCTCAGATGGGCGCACTGAACCAACTGCTCAACGACGAAGAGCGCATGATTCTGTTCGGCAACAGCGGACCGGCCAGCGCAGGTGGTAATGGTTTTGCGCTCGGACAGTGCGCAACGCCGACACTGACTGCGGCCACAACCGGTGGCGCTCTTGCAAGCGGACTGACTTGCACAGTGTTTTGCGTCGAACTGACTGGCTGGGGCGTTCGCTATGCCGGCACGATTGCTTACGGGCTGGCTGGCGGTGGCCTTGGTAAGAGCGGCGTTCAGCTTCCGTTTACACGGACCAATGCGGACGGTTCTACCGACATCATCAACGGTGGCACTGGCATCGTATCAGCGACGTCTGCCGAAGTAACGACTGGCGGCAGCGGTAAGGCTTCGCTGACTGCGACTGTCGTTGGTTCTGTCGCAGCAATGGGCTGGGCCTGGTATCTGGACACCACGGATGCCAGCGTTGGCAATCTGGCGAACGCTTATTTCGTCGGCACGACAACCGTTCCGACCATCACAATCACTGCCGTGCCTTCGACGTCAACCAATCAGGTTGGTAGCGCAACCGGCGCGAATGGAACCAGCCTGTCCACAGACAACTCGTGGAATACGCTGGACATCGACGGTATCACAACCTGGAACATCGGCACGCAGGGTTCTTCGCAGCCTGCGTATCTGGCGAACCTTCAGGGCGCCGGATGGACTTCGAACGGTGACGGAACCATTGCGGAAATCGAAACAGCGGCCAACTACCTCTGGCAGAATTACGAAATCTCCATCGACCAGATTTTCCTCGGTGGTGCTCTCATTCAGTCGTTCTCCCGCGCTATCTTCACCACAGGCAGCGGAACGGCCGGAGCACAGCGCATCATCATCGACCGCGATGCGGCTGGCGGCGTAACAGGTGGACAGATCGTTCGCGAATACGTCTGGAAGTACAGCAACACTGCACTCCAGAAAATCGTTCCGGTCCGCGCGCATCCGTGGCTTCCCGGTGGTGTCTGCATGTTGGACCTGACGACCAATCCGTACCCGGCTGCCGGTGGCGCAATTCCGGCTGTTCGTCGCATGGTCATGCTTGAAGACCACTTTGCGATTCGCTTCCCGTACGTCAACTTGCAGCATCAGCTTGGCACGTACGCATTCGGCACGCTGGAGCATTATCTGCCTTTCGGAGGCGGATTTATCACTGGCGTTGCCAACAAGGTCAACTAGTTCGTTTTCAACGGATTAACAGGAGAAATAAGGAAATGTCAGTCAATCCAACACTCGCAAGCGAACTGGCTCAGGTATCGTCGCCAGGAACGTCGTACACAGTCAGTCAGCAGGCGCTGCTGTCGACCATCGAAAACCACATCGCCAACGATATCGACCCGTTCGCTCTCGTTGCAAATCCGGCCAACTCGCAATCTGTTCTTGGCGCGCGTCTTCGCCTTAATGCGATGACCGCGCCGGTTGTAACGATCACTCCGGTCGGTGGCGCTGCCGGATCGCAAACGTACGTTGTGGTCGCAAAAATCAATTTGGCGAATCTTCTGCCAAGTGCGTCGGCGTCGACATCGACCGGTCCAACTACGCTGTCTGCGACCACATACAACACGCTTACATGGCCTGTAGTCAACGGTGCCACGCAGTACGATGTGTACCGTACCTCGGGTGGTGCAACTCAAGGTCTCATCGCAGCCAATCTGACGTTCGCTTCTGGCGTGTCGCCGTCGTACAACGACATCGGCACAGCAGGAGACACAACCTCTGCTCCGACAATGACTGCTTTGTTCGCGTCCGCGACATTCGCGGATCTGAACTCCATCGGCATCGCAACGCCAACTCTGGTGTCCTCTGCTGTGATTGGCACAGCCGGATCGACCACATGGACCTATGTCGTGGTTGCCGATTCTTACGTCGGTAGCGCGGCAGCTGGTTCAACCTCGGTGACAACCGGTATCGCGACAATGGTCGCGGGCACCAGTTACAACCAGATCAGCTGGAACTATGTTGCCGGAGCCTATCAGTATCGGATATTCCGCACTGTCGCAGGCACTTCGCCAAGCACCACAGGACTGATCGGAACTGTGGCGCAAATCGAACAGGCCACGTTCACATTCAACGACAACGCGCTGGCTGGCACTGCTTACACACCGCCAACCGGCAATACAACCGGTTCTCTGGCCACAGCCTCCAATCTTTATGCGGCTGGCATCAGCCTTGTCAACGGCACATCGGCGCAGACTGCGGCTGCCGGAACCACACTTACAACCGCAAACCTGTTGTGCAATACGATGCTTCGCTCTGGCGCCGCCGGCGTCAGTGACGCTACTCCGACCGCTGCCGCTATCGTGGCGGCGCTTGGCGGCGCGGGTGCTGCCAGCGGGACGGTAGGACCGGCTGTCAAGGTCGGCATGTCGTGGCGCTGGACGATTCGAAACGCCAACTCAGGCACTTTGACTATCACCGCTGGCAGCGGCGTGACTCTGGCTGCGGGAAACACGAACACAACGCCAACCGTCAACGCTCACGAATTTCTGATTGTTGTCACCAACGTGACGGCAGGCAGCGAAGCGGTCACGATTTATTCGAACGGTCCGTCCGGAGCGTACTAAGCGCTTTTCGGATCGGACTCGCATTGGTGAAGTTTTCTCCCGACGCGCGGGTTTTGGGGTGACCCGGCCCGCGCGTTAGTTTTTGAAAGGAAAGGAAGTACAAGGCCATCGGCATCTTCGACATCCCGGCTGCTGCTCCATCGACATACGATCTTACGGATGTCGCAAGCGTTACTGCGCTTGTAAATATCGGGACACCGACGCAATTCGCGATAACGGGCATAACGAACGCTGCAACCGCAGTTGTAACAAGCGCAGCAACAGTCCAAATCGGTCAGTATGTCGCCTTCCAGAACGTCGCCGGCATGACACAGATCAACGGACTAACGGGATTGGTTCTTTCGCTGGGAACCGGTACGTTCACCGTTGCAATCAATACCACAGCGTTCGGAGCATATGTGTCTGGTGGTACGGTCTACGTTGCAAGCCAGGCACAGGCTATCGTGCAGGGTTTAATCACATCTGCGAGCCTGCGGTTCCTGAATGACACTGGACGCACACTCGGCGCGAATGGGACCGGACCATACGCAGGAATCGACTCGTACACGGACACATACGACGGCAACGATGGTATCAGGATGTTTCTTGTCAATGCGCCGATTGTGACCGTATCTTCGTTGGTGGTCGGCAACACAGCGATCAATCAAAGCCTGAACTTCAACAGCGGAGGTTTCGTGATCGATGGAACCAAAGCCAGCTTGTCTATCCGGAATGGCGGCGGGACGACTGTAACGCTCGGTGCGCCTGGTTTTTATGGCACCTTCGGACCATATCCGCAGAGCGTCTTTGTGAGCTACACAGCCGGATACGCAATCACTCCGCAGGATATTTCCGACACGATCACGTACTTTGTCGCAGAAGTGTATCGCGGAAAGGATTGGCTCGGACAAGCCAGTCAGAATTTGGCAGAACTTGGAACGATCTCGTATCGAGCCTGGGATCAAAGTCCGCGAGTAAAGCACTGCGTCAGCAACTATAAGCGCTACGCCTTGGTGTGAACTATGCCGCTACCAGATTTTGAAATCACGACCGGACTCGATGCGCTTCAGGCGATGGCTGAACACAAGCTCGAAGTGTTTCAGCGTGCGGTTATCACTCACATCGACGACAACAACGCTGTGCTTCAGCAGAGGCTTCAGGAAGCCTATTCTGGCGGCGTTGTCAAACAGCGTTCAGGCAAGGCTGCACGTTCTGTGGAATCGATTACGGCGCATGTCGAAGGATTTAGCGTCACAGGTGAGGTTCACGCAGGCGGTGGCACCGCGCCATACGTGAGATATCTCGAAGAAGGCACGTCAGCGCATGACATCGTAGCAAAAGGCAAAGCTCTTGCATTTATCATGGGCGGCCAGCAGGTGTTTTTCAAGCGTGTTCATCATCCAGGCACACCGGCGTATCACATCGTTGAAAACACCTTCGATGCAATGAGAGATCAAATCATCGCAGATTTACAGTCGATTCCAGCGGAGGTTCTGTAAAATGAACGTCTCGCGTGAGGCTGTATCTGTTGCGCTGTTTTCGCTGTTCACACCACTGCTGGCACCTGGCGGTCCGTTCGTGACTGTTTCTCGTCGGTATCCGACGAAGGCCACCATGGAAGACGCTCAGACGCAGCCAGCGCTGTATCTGGTGGAGGATGACGAAAACGATAACGAAGAGCAGATCTATTCGCAACAGAGATATTTGCTGCGGTTTAAGGTGGTCGTTCTCAGTCAGACACCTGACGACGGTATGACATCGGCCGGAACAATTCTCAATCCTCTGCTGGATGCTGTGGATAACGCGATGAAGCTAACGCCGGCAGGAACGCCACTCAACGGCATGAAGCAAACGCTGTCAAACGTTGGCAGCCCTCCTTTGGTCGCGAATGCATGGATCAATGGCAGGGTGTTTAAGAATGCGGGCGTGCTCAGTGCGCAGAATTACGGAATTTTCAACGTCAGTGTAGTGACCGGACAGTAACGAAGTAAAACGGAAAAGGAGATCAAAATCGTATGTATCAATTTGGTGATGGACTCATGTTCGTGGCTCCTGTGGGAGGCAACGAGGCGACCAATCCTTCGCCGTCGCAATTGCTGACGGTCCAGAGTTTCAAATTCGACGTCAAGGTTACACTGGTGCCTCTGAAGGGGCAAAACCAGTTTCCCGATGACGTGGCACCGGGCGATAAAGAAGGGTCCGGATCTTTCGCCATCGGCAATAACCAAATCACGCAGGAGAACAATATTCTCTATGCCGATGCGCTGACAACAGGCATTAAACAAGTGACGCAGCAAACGGCGGCTATTCCAGGTTCACCGTTTTCGATCACTGTGACCAACAGCGCCAACTTTTTCAAAGATCTTGGCGTGCGCAACTCCGCGACAGGCGCATTTTTCCAAGCCGTGGCCAGCGGACCTACTGCTGGGCAGTATTCCGTCGCTGCTGGTGTGTATACATTTTCAACGGCAGACCATACTTCCGGTGTCAGTGTCATCATCAGCTATGCATGGACAGATTCCAGCGTCGGAAACACGCTGACGGTAAACAATCAACTGATGGGCTACGGACCAATCGTGGAAATCTGGTTCTCGGAAACCTATCAGAGCGTTTCAGGCAATCCGAACGGACTTCATCTGTTCAATTGCCGCATCGGATCGGTGAAAAAGGATATTAAGCGAGACGGCTATCTGGTGCCTGAATACGACTTCATGGCATATCCGAATTCGTCGAATCAGGTCTTCGAAGAGTTCCAGGTCGCCAACTAAACTCGGTGTGGCGTAACAGACTCGGATTATCGCGCGGCGCACGCCTTTGTCACGAAGGACGTGCGCCGATTGCGTTTTTGGCTTATACTAATTGCAAAGAAAGATTATGCAAATTACAAAAACAGTCGACCTTGGCAATGGCTGCCTGATTACTTTGGCATCGCTCACCTACGATCAAGTAGAGAAGTCTCTGGAACGTCAGAACCCGACATCGTGGGGAGAGATGCGAGCCGTCGCCTGGGACGATATCGTAATGGGATTTCGAAACGTCGACGGCCAGCAGGACAAAACGAAGGAGGACATCAAAGAACTCCTGAATGCGTACTTCCTGCCTTTGGTCGCCGTCCGAAAGGTTCAGGAACTTCACGCTGCTGTGATGGAACTCAGCGGATACGAGCCGGAGAAAAAAAAGCCGGGGGAAGAAAAGGCGGCAACGGCACCTCTTCCCGAATAGACTTCGGAAGACTCCGCTGCCGCATAGCGTCGTCTGGTATTTGTTCGATATTCGATGTTGGCCGGTTGCCGTGGGCTGTAGTGCTGAAGTTGCTGGAATATTGGGAGGACTTTCCTCCACTTCATGAGGTGCAGCGAATGTCTTTGATGGCGACGACAACATGGAAACCGGCCAGCGCGGATGCACTGCTCGATCCAGCGACACGCGCAGCCAATAATCGACTGGCCTCAATGACCACAGCCGGTCGCGGACCAACCAAAGCGTTTACGCAGCTTCCGCCATTGATGCAGAGCGCTTTGGTTGCGATGAAAAGTCACAGCAAACTGATCCAGTAACCATACACTATGGCCGATACGATACTGTCCGCTGGAACCCGCGTTGATCTGTCAGGCATTCAAAGCCTGCGTGCTGAACTTGCTATTTTGCAGGCGACGTACAGCGCAGTATCCGGTGACATTCGGCAGTCCGTCAATCGCGTTGTCGACGCAGAGCGGCAAGCAACGGAGGCGATTGCAGCAGGCCACACAAAGCTGGCCAGCGTTTTGCAGTCGGCTGCAAACAGCGAACGCGCATCACTCGACAGCCTGATCGCGAAGCAAATCGAAGTCAAGAACACGATGGAAGAAATTGCAGGTTCCAGTGGCCATGCAGTTTCAGAAATTCAAGCTGTCAGCGGAACGATTCGAACTTTGGATGGTAACGGTGGCATCAGGGCTGCGGAACGTTTTCTTACTATGATTCCAGGCCTAGCACCGGCATTACAGGCTGCTTTTCCTGTAGTTGGTGCTCTGGCTTTCGGAAAAGTGCTTCTGGAAACCATAGATAAATTTGGTAAAGCTTCAGAAGCTGAGAAGAAGTTCGCTGAAGACAACAAAAAGCTGGATACGGAGATGACCAGCTTAGAGGGGCACATACAATCATTAAACGTAGAGCTTCAAAAGCTTACGTTTAATGCGGCAGCAGGCGAAAAACTGAAAGGTATTTACGATCAGCAGCAAGCCGATGCTGATATGGATCATCTGAAAGCGACCGAACGTCAAATTAAGTTTATTCAACAGGAAATCAACCAAGCACAATCAGTGGCGGCAATCGGTGGTAAGTTTATCACCAAGCACTGGCTTGGGATGGATGTCGACGAACTTAAAAACCAGTTATCGCTGGCACAAAAGGAAATTGATAAAACACAAGAAGAGATCGTTCTGGACAACAAAAAGGCCGAAGTAGCGAAAGCGCAACAGGCCAAAGATGCCATTGAGGAATCCAAGAAGGCCAACGAGAAAAAGCTTGAGGAAGCCAAAAAGTCCTTTACCGAGTTGTCTGAAGAAAGGGACAAAGCTCTTAAGTTCATCAAAGACCGTGATCTGAATTTGTTCGAATTTTACGCTGAAGAGTTTCGAGCGCAGGAAGAAGCGGATCGCAAGGCGGAAGCGGAACAAAAACGTCACGACGAGGCACTTGCTCGTCAGTTCGACGAGGAAATGAAGGTCATCGTTGACAACGCCAAGCAGGCAGCGGAAGTCAAAAAACAAGCGATTCAGGATGCCAATTCGGCAGCCAGTGAAGCGCGGTCGCGAACAGAGACCTCCGGTTCTATTTCCGGCGATAACCTGGAGGCGCAGCGTTCGCGTGTGGAGTCAGCGTCGAAGGTCAGCGGTAAGGGAGGCGGCTCGGCGCAATCTGAAGTTAATTACCTTGAGCAGTTGCGTGTCATCGACGCTGAAATCATTCAGGAAAAGTGGAACACGGCAAGTAAGATTTTAGCCATCGACCAGGCTGCCGCTGCCGAAGACCCGTCGAAAGAGAATCTCAACCGCGTTCAATCTGACATAGCAAAGCTCGCTGCCATTCAGCGTGAAGGCGCATCGAAGATGGCGACAGACAACGCTGCTATTCTGAACGTCGAGCAGGAGCAGTATAAAAAGTTTTTCGACAAGATCAATCAGGAAGCCACCAAGGCTTTCAACGACTTGCTTCAGCATCCGAAGAAGTTCACGCAGGACTTGAACAATATCTGGCAGGGAATGGTCACGAGCTTTGCTGACTATCTGCTGAAGCTCGGACTGAAATGGGTAGAAAAAATTGCGCTTCAGGAAGCTCAGGAGCTTGGTCTTAACGCTGTTTTGCAGGCGTTGCATTTAACGGCAGCGGCAAGCCAGCAGGCCACAACAGCCGCAGCTAACTCACTGTCCGCGCAAAGTGCAGCAGCATTGGCTGCGACGAATACCTTTGCCTGGTACAGTGCTGTCGATCCGCTGATTGCTCCGGAAATGGCAGCTATCGCATATGCGGAAGCTGAAACCCTTGCAGCGCCAGCCGCACTTGAGACAGGTACGAACTATGTGCCTAAAGGCGGCTTGTACGAACTTCATCAAGGTGAAGCTGTAGTTCCGAAGCCGTTCAATCCCGCTGCTGGTGGTACAGGCGTCGGAAACACATTCAACGTGACACAGCACATAAATGGTGGTGTGCAACATTCACCGGGACAGATCGCAGACATGGCAGTCCAGAAACTGCAAAGCTTTGCGCGGCGGTCGAATATGAGGATGGCTTGAAATGAGTACGCCGATTCTGGAACCTTTGCCAGGTCTTGTCAGCGATTACAAGCGCAGTGCAACTTGGGAAGGACTGCTCGTTCAGACATCTGCTTCTCAACTGGAAGCGCGAATGCAGCAGCAAAGTTTTGATCGATACTCGTGGGATCTTGAGTTCAACTACCTGGGTCTTCAGCAGCGCGGCACCTACACGGATGCCATCGCGGCGAAGAACTATCAGTACCTGATGGGATTCTACGCACAGCAGGGCGGCGGTCTTCTCAGCTTTTTCTATCGTGACCAGGAAGACAACAATACCGGCAGTGGTTCATCGAACGCAGCTTTCATTGCAACCGGCGATGGTTCCACATTGGCGTTTCAGCTTCAGCGGCCGTTTGGCAATAACTTTCAGCCGGTATACGGCATCGACACTCGACCTGCTATCACTTACGGGCCGTACTTACAGCCCGCTGCGCTGACGCCGCAGGCATATGTTGCGGGTTCGCCTGTTAGTGCCAGCTTCGCCACGGAAACCGGCATTATGACGCTTGCCAGTGCATCAGGCACTGCTGGTCAGCCGATCAGTGCGGTATTCTCTTATTTATGGAGAGTTCGGTTCGTGGAAAACTCGCTGGAGTTCGACCGGATGTGGAACGCTTACTACAGCCTGAAGAGCTTCAAAATCATACAAGTACTCGCGCCATAACGCATGTTTAAAGTCGCCAATCTGGAAACAACTGACGGTGGACACCTGACGGTACAGAAGAATCTGAACCTGCATGGTGCGCAGAAGATGGAGCACTATGCGCAGGAGGCGGCGCTCGGATACTTTCGCGAAACGACACTGGTTTGGACGTATGCCTGCATCACGATTTACGGCAACTCTACAACGATCACGAACGAACTGAATCGCATGGCAGAGGAAGGATGGACGCACTATCTGACATGCGGCAGCCGTGGGTACTTCAAAAAAGCTGTTGAAGAATCAAATCCAGAACCAATGCCAGCGATTCCAGCGCCGAAGCCGGCCACTATATTCAGCACCTCCAGCAACGGCCACGGAACCGGTTCATCTAATGGAAAGAACGGCAAGCACTCAGCAGGTCGAAAATGAAATCAGCATCCGCTGCGCTTATCGCTTTTCTCGACCAACCGGATCTGGCATTCTATGGCGCTGACATCTACACGTTCACGCTTCAAAATGGTACGGTGTTTCGCGCCAGCACGTTTGACAGACCGATCAGCTACAGCGGCGCAATCTATCCAGTTGCACGCGCGGCGGTGAACCAGCAGTACGCGATTACCGGAATCACGCAGGCGTCGATTGCGGTTTTGACGATTGACGGTCATCCGTTCACTGTCGGCGATCCATTTCAGGTTACCGGTGTATCCGGCATGACGCAGATCAACGGTCTTCAGGGATATGTCACCTTTGTGACGCCGAACACCATTGCAGTAACGATCAATAGTTCTTCGTTTTCCGCTTATACCTCGGGCGGCGTGGCAACACTTCTCAGCGTCCCGACGATTAGCAGATCGAAGGTTTCCATGGGTGTGGGACTAAAGGCTTCAAAGGTCGACATCGCCATTCAGGCAACACCTGAAACGCTTGTGAATGCGCAGCCGATGCTGACTGCGATTGCGCAGGGAATGTTTGACAATGCCTACGTGTCGATTCGACGCTGCTTCATGACTTATGGAGATGTGACGTACAACGCCGATCAATTGAACGGTCCTGCAATTTGCAATCTGACAGGATCGCCGTTTGGGACCGGCGACGGCACAATTCTGTGGTTCGCTGGTTGGGTTGGCTCCATCGACGACATCGGCACACTTTCTGCCAAGATGGAAGTGCGCGATCTGATCTATTACCTGAATCGGCCAACGCCCAAGAACCTCATCAGCATCGGCTGCTGGCACCAACTGTTTGATGCAGGCTGCACTTTAAGTCCTTCAGGATCGTACAACAGCATCAATTTTACGCAGACTGGCACGGTACAGGCCGGATCGACAGCGCAGGTCATTAACACAAATATTTCTGTTGGTGCGGCTCCATCTGCGCCGGCCAGTGCGCCGACCATTTTCGATCAAGGCAACCTCGGAATCAACATCGCTGCTCAGCAGTATTACGCGAAGGTAACGTACGTCTCGAATACAGGCGGTGAAAGTCTGCCGTCGCCGGAAGCAACCATTTTTCTGGCTCCATATCACGTTCCCGGCGTCAACTCGCCACCATCTGCAACCGGTGCAATCGGATGGAACTGCTACCTTGGCGATGCATCGGGCGACGAGCAGATTCAAAACGGCACTCCGATTGCAATCGGTACACACTACCTTGCGCCGAACGTAGGCATCAGCCAGAGCGGCCAGTTTACGCCAGCTTTCGCTTCCACCGGCTACTGGTCGCAAGGCGTGATAACCTTCACCAGCGGCGTCCTCAGTGGCCTGAGCGCGTTCGTCGAAACATCCAACGATGCCACTGGCCAGATGGTTTTGCGCGTTCCTATGATCGCTGTACCATCGGTCGGAGATTCGTTCTCCGTACAAAGTGGCTGCGCAAAATCTTATGCGATCTGCAACCTGAAGTATGGAAACACAGCGCATTTCACAGGACTCCCATTCGTCCCAACTCCCGAACAGGGATGGTAATATTTTGGATGGGAAGGAACACCGTCGCCAACTTGAATGGCTGCGTCTTGCACACGCAGCCATTTTCATTTTCTGTTACAGTGCAAGTCCGAACTGAAGTACACTAGTCAATGAAAGGAGGTTAACCATGGCTGATGAAACGAAGGACTGTAGCCTTCGGGTCGGTATGGCTGTAATATACGTTGATCCTGTCGGAAGACAGCACAATGCTTTGATTACAGCCTGCTGGGGTAAGCTGGAAGATGCTCCATGCATCAACTTGCTGTACGTGTCTGGCGATGAGTCCAAACAGGACTCATACGGTCGTCAGATTGAGCGGCATTCGTCCTGCTCGCACAAGACCCGTAATCCTGCGCATGGAAATTATTGGATGCTTAACGGTGATGTGCCGAATCCTGTAATTCCACTAACAGCAAGGTAAAAAGCAGAATCCGGCATCGTGGAACCTTAACGGAACCGTAAAACGATGCGGGTGATGCAATTTCAGACCAGAGCAGACTTAAAGCCATGTTGACGACCTCAGAAGCACGTGCGGCGGTGGTGTCAGAAGGAATGTCCTGGATGCGGACACCGTTTCACTTGGGAGCGCAGTTGAAAGGCATTGGCGTCGACTGCACCAGTTTTATTCTCGCCTGTTATGGCGCTGCTGGTATTGCCTTAGAGATCTCGCCTCAGCCAGTGAAAAAAGACTGGTTTCAGCATCGCGAAGACGACCGTATAATAGCTCCCGTTCGCGCACACGCGCACGAGGTGCAATCGGGGCTACCCGGTGACCTTGTACTGTTCAAGATTGGCATGTCGTGGGCGCACGCGGCGGTTGTGCGCGAATGGCCAATACTGATTCATGCGAAGTGGTACTCCGGCGTGCAGCTTATTGACGTGACACAGTTCGAACTGCGGAAACTGCCACGGCTGATATTTTCTCCGTGGCCAGAAGAAGAAAAGCCGGAAGCCCAAGGGTAGGAATCCGGCTTTCTTATCGAACAAACCGCTGAATGTAGGGATGGCAGCCTGAATGAATACTGACAGGTCGCCGTACGGCAATGCACTCAGTGTACTATGGCAGGTGCGAATTTGCACATCGTCGTGTTAATATTCGTATCGAAAACATGCACAGGCATAGACGACGGAGTTGTTCATCTTCGGCCAAGCAACTGATCTGGATAGCTGTTTTGTTTTCAGTTGGGCTGGCTTTGTCTGCATTCGATCATCATTACTTGTGGTTGGTTCCGTGATGATGCAGAATCTTCTCACGCCAGAAGGATCGAAGTGGCTCGATACCTTTATGAAGTCGACGGCCTTCGACGCGCTGAAAACGGCTTTATTGTTTTTCGTTGGACTCGGTGTCCATCGTCTTCGGCGGTCCATCAAGACTTTCCGGCCTGAATTGATTGAGGATGTGGCTCACAAGACAGTGCCTCTTGTCGCAAGCGAACTCAAGCTCCACATAGACGAGTCGGTTCGGCCGGGGATCGTCAATGACGTCACCGCTCACGTCGACAGTACTATTCGCATCCACGAAGAGTCAGTCAAGATCAAATTACAGGCTGCCATGTCTTTGCACGAAGAGGACGATAATCGACGATTTGCGGAAGCTGAACGCCGGTCCGAAGAAGCGCGTATCGAGGCGCGGGTTCGCCACGAAGACACCAATCGCAGAATCGATCACGTGATAGCAATTGTCGAAAATTTAGGACCATTTCGAACGTCGCGCTCGAACGGCGACGATTAGTGTTCTGAAAATAGAACGTCATTTACGGTTACACTGATGATTAAGTGGACCGTTTCACAAAAATACTGGTCGGAATCGGAAGCGCCGTATGGGGCGTCCACGGCATATTGGAAGCGGTCAAGGCATGGATGGCCGGCAAATGGAAACAAAAACTTTCCCGTGTTCTGAAACCTAAGTAATTTTGGTTGTATACTGAGTTCCATGGATAAACACGTATTCTCAGGCGATGGCGAGCACTGCGGACATTGCGGATCTGAACCGGATAACCCAGTTCACGAGCAACCGAAAGAGCCAATCGCGCATCCGAACGCGCCCCCGTTCGACCCAGGAAGTGGTCTGCCACCTGAATGAACGCTAATCTATTTATCGTCGCTGTGGCCGTAATCTACGCATCTATCGGCTTGGGCTGGCGAACAGCACCGTGGCAGTGGCGCATTTGGGCGCTGTTCTACGGCATAACTGAACTGGCACTTTACGAAGCTCTCCGCAGTCGCTTAAGCCATGTCTATCCTCCACTCTGGTACGCCCAGCAGTTCGGCACAGCACTTCTGTTGATCCCAGTCGTTCGCAAGACTATCAATCCGGCCATCAACCTCGTCGTCGTCAGCGGGATTATCGCGCTTATCTTCAGCGGAATCATCGCGCAGGCTCACCACTGGCCCACCAGCCACATGGAAACCGTGATGGAAGTGTGTGGAACGGTTACGCTGATGCTCGGGTTTATCGCGGCCATCGGATCGATTGCTGTGAAAACGTTCGACGCTTACATCCTGGCTGGCTTTCTGCTGCTGTACTCCGCACTGATGCTCGGCGGCTCGGACTATTTGCAATCTACGGGGATCGGCTGTGCGTGGAGTGTGCTGGAGATTGCATCGTTCGGCGCGTGGGCTGTATACTATCGATCATGCAAAGGCAAGAGGCTGTAAAGCAGATCGTTCGCATTCTGCAACAGCACACGACCGTGCCTGTCGAGGAAGCCTCAACGCTGGAAGAACTCTGCATCGAATCGCTGGAATTCATTACAGTCCTTTGGGAAATCGAATCGGCGCTGGATCGCACGGTCGAAATGATCGAATTCAGCAATATCAAGACTGTGACCGAACTGGCACAACTTTTCATTTGACGGAGCGGTTCGAGTCCGCTCGCGCCTTCCACAAAATTCAACCATTACGCACTGTGAATGATTTATCATAGATTTCAGTGAGTCTGTTCAAAACACCAAACGATCCGAACGCTCAGAACGCGGATACTGCGGCGTACTCAAACTACACGACGCAGACGAGCGTAATCGGCGGTGCGCTGCCAATTGTGATCGGTAAGGCGCGGCTGGCTGGTAACGTAATCTGGATCGGAGACTGGACGTCATCTGTTCCCGGCGGCAATTCCAAACTCAGCGGCAAAGGCAGCGGCGGTGGTAAAGGCGGCCAAACTTACAACTATACTGCCAGCTTTGGCATCGTGCTTTGCCAAGGTGGGCCTGCGCCGGCCATCCTTGGCTCTGTGTGGAAGGACAGGTCGACGTACGTTCCTGAAGGCGTGCAGTCGCCAACACCTGGCTATTTTTCGACCGGACTGATCGGCCAATCGCCGTGGCCTTACCTGACATCGAGCAAACCAGCGAATCAGGCGCTCGGATACTCCGAGATGGTTGTGGCCTGGTACGAGAATGCAAACCTCGGCAGCGGCGGCGCAATCTCAAATTACAGCTACGAGATCACTGGTCAGGCTGCGAACGTTGGCAATGTAAATATTGCTTCAGACGGCGTAAGCGTCACATGGGGAGGCGACGGTGCGCAGTTCAATCCATTGATCGCGCTGACCGGAACCATAGTGATCAGCGGGCTGACGTACAACTGCACCTGGCACAGTCCGACATCCTTAACGCTGTCTACCAGCTACGGTGGTTCTGCGACTGGATTGTCATACAGTGCATTGCTGGGACCGGATGCGCTGGTGTCTGACGCCATCACGTTCATGTTGACAAACTTCAATTGTGCCAACATGAATCCGGCATATCTGGGAAGCATGGCGGGTGCAGGCGGTCTGGCGAACTATTGCATCGCCAATGGCCTTGGAATTTCGCCGATAGTCAACAATCAGGACACCTATTCGAGCAGGCTTACAGAGTGGCTACTGGTCTGCAATTCCGAAGCGTTTTCCTCTGAAGGTCTGATCAAGTTTGCCACTTACGGCGATACTGCAATCACTGGCAACGGCGTTACTTTTACGCCCAATCTGACGCCTGTTTACACGCTCGGACTCGATGACTTCGTTGTCGGTAAGAACACCAATTCGCCACCTGTTCAGTTCTCGCGAGTGGCTGCGCAGGACATCAATAACCGCATGGTGGTCGAATGGACCAATCGCGGAAACCAGTACAACACGGAAACGATGGACGATGAGGATACGTGGTCCATCGACTATCAGGTTGGCCAGCGCAATACAGGGTCAACGATCTCCGTTCACAGTGTGTGTCTTCCCACAGTGGCGCAGCAAGTGCTTACGGTGCAACTGAAGCGCAACGTGTACATGACGCGCAAAGCGTCCTTTACTCTTGGCTGGGCTTACTCTATTCTGGAACCGATGGATCTGGTGCAGGTGCCGGAGCAGTATCCGTCCACCGATTACGTTGCAGTCCGCATCCTGACCATCGACGAAGACGATAACGGCAATCTGGCGATGACGGGGGAAGTGTTGCCATTCCCGATCTTAACGCCATCGCTTTACCAGAAGCAGCAGTCAGGCGGATTCACTGCCGGATTTAATGCTTTACCCGGCTCGACCAATGTGCCGGTATTTTTTGAGGCTACTCAGCAAATGCTGAATCAAAATCTCGTAACGCAGCTCACTCTTTTCATTGCACTGTCCGGAGGACCGAACTGGGGCGGATGCGCCGTTTACGCATCGACGGACGGCGGTGCCAGCTACGACCAGGTAGGAACGCAGAATGTCGGATCGCAGCAAGGCTCGCTGACTGCCAGTCTGGCGGCCGTCGTTGATACCAACGTGCCAGACACAACGCACACACTGAGTGTCAATCTGCAAGAATCGCTTGGCGATCTCGATACTTACACGCAAGCGGAAGCAGACAATAACGTCTCTCTGTGTGTGGTCGATCAGGAGTTGATGAGTTGGAAAACCGCAACGTTGACTGGTTCGAACGCTTTCAATTTGACGTACCTGCGGCGCGGTGTTTTCGGATCTCCATGCACAAGCCACGCGAGCGGTGCGTTCTTCGCTCAACTCAGCGGTGGAGAGGCATTCCAGTTCGATTACCAGCCTGCCGGTGCTTCTGGCATCGCATCGCAGGGTCCGCGCGTCGGACAGACGATCTACTTCAAGTTTCCCGCTTTCAATTTATCTGGACAGCAGCAGGAGGAGACATCGGCAGTCACTGCATATCCGTACACGCTGACTGCACCCTATGTGCGTCCACCGCTGAGCCTGAAGCCGTACTCGCAGGTTTACAGCTTCGCGCCTTCTGGATACGGCTATACACTGGCACAACAGAACGGCGGATCTTCTGTTGAAATAGAAGGCACCCCGCCTGTTAATTCATTTTCAAAATCAGTGACTGCACCATCGATTGACTTCACAGCAACAGTCTCCGCTAATGCATTCGGCTTGATTCCAGCTGGGACATGGGTAGCTCAAGTTTTTGCTATTGATTCGTCTGGACTTTACAGTACAGGTTCTAATTTGACGGAGTTTGTTTCTCCGGGGTTCGGCTATCAGGCGGCTTTTTCGGTTTCGTGGTCTTCATCTGCTGTTGCTTATGAAATCTTTACAGGAACTTCTTTGAATAATATGTTCGGCATGGGTAAGGTAACGCCCGGTTCTATACCTTCATCTCTTACGCTAACATCCATAGCGAATGGTGGCTATGGGCCTCCAGACCAACAGGCCACTAATTTTCATGCGCGTGCGAAGCAGGTAATTCACGGCGGTATCGCAGCAACTACCATAGTCTCATCAACATTTACGACTGTCGTGATCAACTGTCCCTCAGCACCAGCTTCAAATGAGTTTGCGAATCGCCAATTGATACTGGTCAGCCGTGCAGGTCTTCCTGCAACGCAAAGCTTCCCGACGCAGCAAATCAACGGTAACGACACAGGGACGCCATTGTGTACGCTAAACATTACCAGTCCAGGTGGTTCGTTTTACAATCCAGGCGATCTGGTGATCATCAGCACTTATTCTACTTCTTCGACGCAGACCAGTATCAATGACACGGGGCTGATTAGTCCGTTCGCACCCAACATGGCAATATCAGCAGCGACTAATGCCAGCGCTGCTGCTCTTACCGTAAGTGCTGCACCATACACCGGAGAGTACGTCACAATCAGCGGTTTTTCTGGATCGTGGGCACCTGCCAATGGAACCTTTCAGGCAACAAACCTAAGTTCATCAACGTTTTCTGTTCCAGTAAACAGCACTGGTTTCGGCGCTGTGACTGGCACACCTATTGTTGTGGGAGGGCTGACGCCACATGTCGAAAAAGGAAATCTTATCCGCGTTTTCATTGATCCAACCGGGTCCGCAAGTCCATCAGATCCTCCTGTGACTATTGTCGACAATACCAATACAGGATGGACCACGACATCCTTCCTGAATGTGCCAGGAAACGGAACGATCTTTATTGAAGAAGAGCCTACATGGCGCACAAATGTAAACACTGTGGCAGCGCCAAACTCATCGGCTCCAGTTCTCAGCAGTCCTGAAACAGTGCCACTTATATCTGTCCCGACGACCAACCTTCAGGGGTTAGTGGCACTAGTTGAACTGTTGGCGCAAAACGTAAATGGGCTGGACTCTGCTGAACTCGGCGATGGTCTTCGTATGCTTTACATCGTTCCCGGTGCAGGCTCGTCGAATAACACGGACGGACCTGTTTATACGATTCCTAACGTTGGGAACACGTTCACGCCAGATCTATCAAAAGGACTTAATCAGTATGTTCTTTTGACTGCAAACTCAATGATAAACGCACCGATTAATGTGCCAGCAGGAACAAGCATTACTTGGACTCTGATTATTGATCAGGATAGCGCGGGTGGTCACAATGCGCTACTCCAGCCTGGCTCTTATTTTACTAACGTGAATATTCTCGGAACTGCTTTGGCAAATACAAGAAGCCAAACCAACTGGGTGACAGATCAATCTGGGAACACGACCATTTCGGGAACGCCATCTACAGATCAACCTATACCATGATGAAACCTATTTACTTGTTGCTGATCTTTTCTGGTCTTTGTTACGCACAGGTGACTGTAACTAGCCCAGCTGTCTTCACTGGCAGTGGGCTGAATGATGCCACGAGTGGCGGTATCTGGACGCCACTGCCGACAAATGCCAGCTATGTCGTTACGATATCAGCCACTGGCACGCCAGATCAATTCACATGGACGTTGAATAATGGCACGGCCAGTGCGCCCATTGCAATCACTGGCTCAGTGCAAACACTTTCCAACGGGATCACAGTCACCTTCGCGGCGACAACGGGGCATTCACTTGCAGACTATTGGACAATAAAGGTGTCGGCGAATAGCTCTTCCTCCAGTGTTAATTGGATTCACAGGCTCTGGAATGCCATCACACGCACCTCACAGGACAAGATGCGAGACACGGTAAGCGTGAGAGATTTCGGGGCGCAAGGCGACGGCTCCAGCGACGACACTGCAGCTTTCCAGAACGCCATAAATGCCGTGGCAAAGGCCGGGTACAACGCATCTCAAACCGCTCCTGGAGCAACTGTCCACGTCCCAATTGGTCATTACATAGTCGGTCCTTTGTTCATGTCCAGGGGTGTTCGTCTTGAATGCGACTCGATGGCAGAGGGCAGCACACTGATGATGAAATCCAACTCCGAGACGATGCTGACCTTTTCCAATGCTGCATTTTCCGGGGCCGCGAACTGCTTTATCGATAGCAACGGAAAGACTGGGACGACTGGCATCGAAGAGGATACAACGCCAACGAATAACCACTTCTCGAATATTGCCATGAACAACCTTGGGACTTGCGTGACGACTACGAGCGCTTACTTCAATCTGTTTGAGAATGTTCGCTGTTACGGGCCGACATCATACGGTTTTTTGTTCGGAAATTCTTCAAATTCATTGACCTGTATAGATTGCAGCGTTTACTCCAGTGCCACCAGCACCCTTTGTTTGCAAGTAGCTCAATCCCTTGGCGTTACAATCAGCGGTGGAACCTACGAGGCGAATTGCTACATCCAGGTGTATGGCACAAACGGCACGACAATCGCCGGAAACTATTTTGAGAACGCGACTGGGATGGAATCGCCTTATGGCTGGATAAATCTTGGGATCGGCTCGCCGTACTTAACATCGGGAACCTCGATTACAGGAAACACGTTCAGGGGCGGCGCGCCCTATGCACTACAAATCCAAGGCGCGGACGGTGTGACAGTCTCGGCTAACGACATCGCAGCCGATACTGATGCCTTTTTCATCGTAAACAATGTCGGCGCAACGTATCCAAATAGGGGGCTGAATCTCGGAAATAACACTTACAACATCGGTGGTCTGGGATATGATCCGACAAAGCTGCTTGCATACAACGCCAACCCGACGACCGAAAACACGCTGAATTCTAACACAAATCAGGAGGTAATCGATCCGCTTCTGTTCACCGCTCCGCTCTATGGTACGGCTTATGCCTTTAAGGAACCGCCTGATCCAAGTATTATGAACAACCAAGCCGCTCTGTATTGGGATGGAACGGCGCTGTGGGCGAAGTTTAAAAACAGTTCTGGTACGATATTTCACACTCAGATTTCCGATCCCGGCAATGTGCATACTGTTGGACCAGCCGGAACAGGCGGCCAACTTGTCGTCAATACGCCATCGTTGAATTCTTCGTTCCCGTCTTGGTTCAATGTCTCTGGAACTTATGGCAGTCTTCTTTCCACTATCATTCTCGACGCTTATGGCGTGCAATCGGGTGGAGGATACACCTCGAATTTTCTTTTCCGGACATACACGGGGTCCAGCAACACAGGCAGCGTGACGTTCGATAATGGCGGTGGAGTCACTGCCAGTAGTTTGGCTGGAAGCGGTACAAGGTGTTTGCAGGCAACAAATGCTGGCATGGTTCAGCTTTCAGCGGCCGCCTGCGCGGCGACGCTAACTGCTGGAACAAGCATTTCGATTGTAGGCAATGCGATAAACAACACAGCACCTTTCCCTGGTGGCACGACCGTAACATATACTGGTGTGCCGACTGGATGCACGTTCACTGGTGGCGTACCAAGCGGTTGTACATCAACCACTCTGATTTTTACAAACGGTCTGAAATAGCGAAAAGCTTGCTTGTTATTGTATACTCGCGGCGAGATGCGAAATTCCCGACTGGTCTGGGTTGTCTTTGCCGCGACATTGATCGTCGCGTGTTGTGGTCTGTCGTGGCTCGATGGTCAGAGCTTGCAGTCGATACCTGGCGGCGGAAATGGCGGTGTTGGCGTTGGCGCGACGAATCCAACTGCCACATGCGCTGGCACGGTAACTTCATGTGCTGTAACGATTACGACGCTGGGGTTGACATCAGCCACAATCGACACAGCAATTGCCAAGTGTTACGTCACATCATCTGGTGCTGATCTGCCAATCACTGGATACACCGTCAGCGGCGGTCCTCCTTATACGACCTTTACGCCAACGTTTACGAGCACAACTGGCGTCTATTGCACGGTCAACAGCAATGGTGGTCAGGGAGCGACAGGTATCACCGGCGCTATCGGCCCGACTGGAGCCACGGGAAGCACTGGAGCGACTGGGAGTACTGGTGCAACCGGACCGATCAGCGCGGTTACCGCTTCTTCGCCGTTGGCATCAAGCGGTGGATCTACGCCTAATATAACGATCAGTTCCAGTATCGGATCTGGTCCGGTCGTGCTTGAAAATTCTCCTGCACTGACAAGTCCGAACCTCGGCACTCCAACAGTGATCAATTTGACGAACGGAACCAATCTGCCGGTATCGACAGGTATCAGCGGATTAGCGACTGGCGTTGCAACGGCTCTGGGAACAGGCGTATCTGGCAGCGGCAGCATCTGTCTGACATCCGGTTCTTCCTGCGCCGGAGTGACGCTCCAGACAAACGGATCAAACAATGCAAGCCAAACAACACTGAATCTGGTCAATGGTTCGAACGTAACGCTTACGAACACAGGCGGCGGAACGGTGTCTATCGCGGCGACAGGCGGCGGAAGTGGTTCCGGAATCGGTGCGGCTCTATTTTGTCCTGCTACTGGAGTCTCTACCGGAACAGCAGTCTGCACGACAACACCGTCAATCTATCCGGCCTGTTATGCGACGACGGGCAGCATCAACCTGAACGTCACCGTCGATAGCAACGTTGCCGGCCCTACTACACTCAATGTCGACGGATGCGGCGCTCTGAACGTCTACTTCCAGGGGCAACCGTTAAGCGCGAACCAAATGGTAGTTGGCACTGGCAGCGGCAACATGTACAACATCGGCTACCAGTCAGGCGGCAGCGGACTCTGGCAGATGTCGTATAGCCCAGGCTCTGCTGGCGCGGCCGGACCGACCGGGCCGACCGGAGCTACTGGTACGGGAGCCACCGGCGCGACGGGTGCGACGGGCGTCACCGGATCGACCGGAGCCACCGGCGCGACAGGCCCACTCGGTTCGGCGAATACCGTAGTCAGCCACACGTTTGCTTCAGCCGGGTCTTTCAACTACGTTCACAACCAAAACACAGCCTACCCGATCATTACCTGCTGGCAAAACACCGCTCCCGGCGATATCGGCGTGAGTGTCGGGCTGACAGAAGTCGACGTGAATACAACCTCAGTGACAGTCTCGGGCGCGGCGACGGTTTACTGCGCGTTCAATTCAGCGGGTTCGGCTGGTGCCGCGGGAGCCACAGGACCGACTGGTGCAACGGGTGCAACTGGTGCGACAGGTACAGCCGGAGCGACCGGTGCAACGGGTGCCACCGGCGCGACGGGCAGCATCACCGGAAACATCAAGCAATTCGTCGCCAACTTCTACAATGCTGGCTCGACTTTGGCGACCACGGTATCTCCTGCCGTCACGATGCAAAACAACTGCACGATTACCGGCTGGTCCCTCACGATTCCATCCACCGACGCTGGTACGGCTACGGTGAAATTCCTTAAAATAGCGGCCGGAACTTCCTCTCCGACGACGGCTAATTCCATAAACGCAAGCGGGGTCGGTCTGGCAACCGGGACGCATGTCAGATCCACTACGGTGACAGACTTCTCGGTCGGCACTGGTACTGCCGTCACGCAGGGAGACGTTCTCGCAGTGCAATTATCCGCCGTCGCCTCAATGGTCGGTCCCCTCGTCGTCGGTCTGGAGTGTACGCAATGATGAAAAAATTATTTGTATTCCTGTTGTGCGGAAACCTGTTCACTGCGATGGCTGCGTTCAACTCGACCGCAATCTGGCAAACCAGCACAGTGATCGGCGACGACACTAACGCCGGTGGCGCTTATGATCCCAGTGTGTCGTTCCCCGGCACGAACGAGAGCCTGGCGGCGGCAACTGCGCTCACGCTTACCTTGTCTGGTTCGGGCACCACGGCGACGTCTTCGCCGGCCTTCTCTGCAACCACGCATGGACCGGGGAATTTCATTCAGATCACAGGCGGATCGGGCTGTACGACCGGCACCTATGAAATGCTCACGTTCACACTGGCTGGCCTTATCGGAACGTTCGACCGTACGATGGGAAGTGCCAGTTCCATCTGTACCGCTTACATGGGCGGTCCGTCTTTGACTCTTGGCCACGTTGCTGGCCTGGTAGTGACCGGAAACCAAGTGTGCGTCAAGGCTGATGGGACATACTCACTGACATCGAATCTGACGATCACCGCGACATCTGGAGCTGCGTCAACCGTAACGATCTGGCAGGGATATGGCACGACGTGCGGCGACAGGACACAGGCGGTAGTCCAAGCTGGAGCCAATGGGCTGACCGGCATGTTCACAATGAGCAATCAGGCCACACAGGTCAGCAGCTTTATTCTGGACTGCAACTCAACCACCGGAACGGTCCGTGGGATCAACATCACGAGCGCAAACGATGTCGTCGACAACGTGCTGGTGAAAAACTGCGGCACGAACGGAATACTCGCTGCAACCAATTATCCCGTGACGATCATAAACACCCGCGTTACCGGATCTTTGTCTCTCTGCAACGCTGGTATCGGTTTCACCGGAACCGGCATTATGACGCTGCTCGGAGTTCTCGTGGATGCAAATCAATGCCATGGTCTTTTGACGGGCGGAAACGTCTTCATGGCAAACTCGATCTTTGCCAACAATACGGGAGCAACTACGGATGGCTTCCGGTGGACAGGGACCTGGAGTTCGGCTCTCTCCATAATGAATTCTGTGTTTTACGGGAATGGAGAATATGGTTTCAACGCCACGACGACTTCCGCCGACAACGTTGTATTTCTCAGAAACAACATCGCCTATGGCAATGCGACCAAGAATTTCCAGTTTTTCTCGGTTGGCTCAGCCTCGAATATCAACGTTGACTACAACGCCTATCCAACCGGAACCAACACTCACTATCCGATAGGCCCGCACGATCAGGCGATAACCGGAGATCCGACTGTGGGATGCGGAGGATCGACACCGAATTGCGCTCTAAACACCACGGCTGGTGCGGGTGCGCTGTTGCAGTCTGCCGGCTTCCCGGGAGCGTTGCAGGTCGGTGGCACTGGGTATTTGGCAATTGGCGCATTGCAGCCGCAGACCACGGTCGGCAGCGGAGCAACTTCTTACATCTATGCTCAGTAGAAAATATCTATGCTCAGTAGAAAACTCATAGTTCTGGCGATGATCGCATTGCCGTGCTTCGGTCAGGCGACAGCCAATGGTGTGTTCAGCGAGCAGTTCAATGGCGCAAATACTCAGTGGACAATCGGCGGGACCGGCGTAACGTATAGCGGAACAACGACACCGGGGATGTCGGTAACGAACGCCACAGCGGGACAGGCCAGCGCTTCATGGACGGTCGGCAGTTCACCGTTCACACTGACCTACCAGATGCCGTCGCTATCCGTCTGGCAGAACCAGACTGGACTGACTGGCATGGTGTTCGGCATATCCACCGGCGTGCCTGGGTCGATGACATCTGCCGACTACTCCTATGTTGTGGCGATCACAAAGACTGGCTTTTATTGCAGCGCGCGCACCGGAGACGTGCTGCCGAACAGCGGCGGTGCCATGGCAGGCACGGATCTATCAAATCTCGGAACGGGCGGAAGTCGTCACTTTGTCAATGCTGCATACTCGACCATCGCATGGCCTGTGTCTTCCAGTCAGGCAGCGATTCCTCAGAACTGGAACTGGTGGGTAACTATATCCCGCGATGGCAGCAACAATGCGACGTTCTCGATCTTCACGGATCAGTTTCAGGGCGGTACTGTGGCCTATTACAGCGGCACGTGGGCGATTACGTCGACGTACCGAACCAAGTCGATAGCAAACGTGTGGATGGTGAATGAGACATCAGGCGGCGGTGGAAACACCTTGGTGACCGCGCTCGTGAATAACATCTATGGATACACGTCGGTGACGGGTGGAACGGCTCACACGGTGACGAGCGTCGTACCGAGCGGAGGGTCTACGACGTTTCAATCCGGCAATACGGTAACGATCACCGGAACGAACTTCGACAACTCCAGCGCGTATACGGTCAATGTCGGCGCGGGCAGCACATTGCAATCGGTGACGGCTTCCTACGTGAGCGCAACGACCCTTACTGCAACATTACCGACCGAAAGCAATTCCGCTACGCCATACCTGTTCCAAGTGACGCGGAATGGAATCAACGCTCTCCTGCAAAGCGGGATTACATACTCCGGACCGGTTGTCTACAGCATGGACCCGCACGAGGTGCCCCTGATACCTGCCAACTCGGCAGACGGTACGATCACGATCACAGGTGCCGGATTCGATGCGACCACAGCCGTGACTATCGGCGGCACTGCGGCTACTGTAACGGTTGTCGATCCATGCCACCTAAGCGTCATAGTTCCCTCGGGCAGTGCTGGACTGCCAACTGTGCTGGTCACAATTGCCAGCGGCGCGACCACGGTCTATAACTCAGCCAGCAGCGGCACCTATCCACCAGCCGGAAAGGTGAACTTCGGGTATGCGCCTCATCCATACATGCACTTCACACCGACCACGCTTACCGCAATCCAGGCGAAATACTCGAATCCGGCATATGTGAACTATCGGTGGATGATGGATGCGGAGATCACACCACCGCTGGCCTATACGTCTAATCCGCTGAACCAGTGTCCCAGCTACCCGCCGACCGGCTGCACTTCCGGCTATACGACGCAGACCACCGGCGCATACGGATACCACTATCTTCTCGCGCAGGACTCAGCATCTCTTACCGCGTTCAATTCCGCAGTCTACTCTGTGTCGTCGACGAGCAACGACCTCGGTTTGGTCCAACTGGCGCAGATCGCATGGGGAGCCAACAATGTTCCGTTCAATCTCGGGACTGCCGATACTCTCGGCGTGATGTATGACGCGCTGTTTCCGACGCTGACTCCCGCGCAGCGGATCTTGTGGCTGAATATGCTCGACTCGGCCTGCAATGGGTTCTACTACATGTGGGCCACGCAGGACGCAAACACGTACCCGGCCGGTAACAGTTGGGATAACCGCATCGCAGTCGCCAATGGCGGCGGAGGATCGGCGGCAGTGGCTGTGGCCTTCTCTCTGGCACATCTCAAGGGATACACGACCGGATCTCCGTGGCTGGCCATCACTGGCGTGACGCTTACCAACGATGCCGTGTCCAGCCTCGTGACGCTGACCGACAACTACGGAAACAATGAGTGGCTTGCCGATGGGACCGGTGTCGAAGGAGCCTTTTATTCGGACTACGGCGGCATCGCCTACCTTCGCTTTGCGGATGCGATCTGTGGGTTGAACACGTACAAAGGCACTAGCCCTTGTGATCAGGGAACGTTCTCGACACACTTCAGCAGCTTTGCCACATGGGCCAAGAATACTTTGTGGAACGGCTTCAACTGGGATACGTGGAGCGATACCCAACCGCAATACAACCTTCTGCCTTCGCTGATTTTCTGGTGCCAGCACAGTGCAGTACCGCAGGCGTGCTTCATGGCCGACACGCTGGCTCAACAGGTGGCAGCCAATCAACTTGGAGGCTTGTGGATCAATACGATGACGGTGCTTCCGGCATCATACTCGGATTCGTTCTATGACTTCATCTGGAGAGATCAGACGACTTATCCCGGTTCCTTTACGTCGTTTCCGACACTGGGCGTACAGGCGACAGGACAGCAAGCGAGGATGCGAAGCAACACTAACTGGGACGCTGACTTCTCGATAGCGCTGAAGGGAAAATCGGCAAACGAAGACTCGGACGGCCACAATCACCCAGACCAAGGCGGAATCACCATGAACTATCAGGATGAGTGGTTCCTGATCGATCCAGGCTATGAAATTCCGGCTGCGGCGAACCATTCGATTCTGATCGTGGACGGAGTATCGCCGACCATTAGTTCTCAGGGCACGCACACGGCCACAATCGACACGACGCAGAACCAAGACGCGAACAACTGGCACTGCGCCACAGTGAACGCCAAAAATGCCTACCTGACGGATGTGACTCTATTGAGGCGCAATGTCTGCCTGTACGCCAACCTTTCAACCGGTGTGCGGGTCGGTGTGGTGCTCGATGACATCGCGCAAAGCGGAGCCGGTTCTGTGCAGGGGCTTTGGCAGACAGGCAGAGCAGTTTCCAATGTCACAAGTGCTGGATTCCAGATCAACGGCTACCTGAATACGATGTTCGTTCGGTGGTTTGGGCCGACGTCTTCATCGGGTTTACAGGCAGTTTCACTCGATTGCTCGACGGGCGCTCCGTCGTGGGCATTTTGCCAGTTGCAGCCAGCGGGAATCTCCTACAGCGCGGTGCAGGACGCCTACACGGATTCATCGACACAACCGCGTGTGACCTGCTTCTCGCCACAAAGCGTGAACGGTGGGCCGGCAGCGGCAACATGTTCCGTGGCTTATACCTCGGGAACGGTCACCCTGACGTTGAGCAACGGCGCTGGAGCGGTCTGGACGAATGGAACGGGAACATGGAATCTTTCGAGCGTGACTCCGTAAAGGAATGGCAAATGAAGAAAAATAAACTTACACAAAAACCGCGCGAGAGTAACCTTGGCCTCATTCTCGCAGTTATAGTGATCGCGCTGTGCGTTATTGCACTTCCCGCGCACGGGCAATCAGTGGATCTTCAGCAGCGGAATATCGCGCACGGCGCGTCACTGCCAAGTAATTGCACTGTCGGCGATGAGTTCGACCTGACATCGGCAACTGCGGGCCAGAACTATTATCTCTGCACTGCGAGCAATACTTTCACACAGCAGGCAGGCGGCGGGGGAGGAGGTACATCTGCCGTGTTTGCCGGATCTGCATCTCCTGCGCCATCTTTCTCTGCAACTCCGACTTTCTCACTCGCTGCGGTATCCAATCAGAGTCCGCTTCGCATCGAGCCTGGAGTTATGACAGCCAACGTCACTGCCGTTACATTCTCAAACGTGACGGCTGGTGCTAAGTTTTCAATTGCATGGACACAGGCTGCCTCTGGTGGCCCATATACCGTTACCTATGGCGGATCGACAGTTAATACATGCGCGATCTCACCGATTGCTTCCGTTATCACTGTGCAGGAATTCGAGGTTGGAAACGACGGTTCCACCGTGAAGGGCACGTCGTGCTCGTCCAGTGAGACTGGTGTAATACGAAACGTGGAAGTCTCCAATCCTTCAGCGCCGAGTGCTGGCTATGCACTGAACGGGGATTCGACCAACCATGTCCTGCACTACGTGGACAGCACACAGGCCAGCGTAACCGCCGTGCCCGTCACCTGCACGAACCAGGTAGCTACGGCACTGAGTGCGGCTGGTGTCTTCACGTGTACCTCGATCACCAGCGCTTATGTTTCAGGCACTACGGGAACCGGTAACTTCGTTTTGGCAACATCTCCTACCTTGGTAACACCTGCTCTCGGTACTCCGGCCAGCGGTAACGCAAGCAACCTGACGAACCTTCCGATCACGTTGACAACTACCGGAACCAGCGGTGCGGCAACATACACGCAAAGCACGAGCACGCTCAATATCCCGCAGTATGCTGGCGGATCTACAGGAACGGTCGGAGGCTGCGGCAGCGCGGGAATAAATGCGAAGACTGGCAGTTATACCTTAACGTCCAGCGATGCTGGATACCTGGTTACCTACAACGGGTCTTCTCTCACAGCTACACTGTACGCATCGCCAGCGTCCGGGTATCAAGCCTGCATCGAAAATCTGAACGCTTCCCCGTTGACGGTTGCCACAAATTCTCTTCAGTACAACACTGCGACAACATCGATCACGCTTCAGCAGTACCAGACCATATCATTTTCGTCCAACGGAACCAATTATTTCGGCACTATACCGAGTGTGGCCGGAACTGGAAACTCATTTACTCAGGCCAGTAATGGACAGACGCAGGCTGCGACCACTGCCTATCAACGTCGGTCTTGCACTTTCGACAATGATTTCATCGGCACAGCGATGGTCGCTGGTGACTTCACCGGAAAGTGTGTAGTTCCTTTTGCGGCTACCATTGTCGAGGTTGACGTAAGCGGCGGAACGGGAACCTCGACTGCGGCAACGGCACCAACGTATTCCGGAACCGGCTCCATTCAGATAGGTAAGCATGGGGCGTCGAACTCCACAGCACTGCTTTCCGGCGCACTGGCGACGGCTTCTGGTGTAGCGTGTGCATTGACCACTACATCGGGAACATGCTTGTTCAATAACGCCATGACATCCAGTTCCAGTATCACAATTTCCACCACGACTCTTGCAGTCGGTGACCAGCTTTATATTCTTCCCGGCACGCCCGATGGAACACAGACTTGGTACAGCGTGACGGTAGTGTTCACGGCAAACTAAATGAAACTATTTACGAATGGCTTTCCAAAGGCAGGAAATCACGCGCTGGTCAAGGCGTGCGAACTGCTCGGCGCAACGTGTGAGGTAAATCACTCCACGTTTGCCGAATGGCGTCCGGACGGCACATCGCATACCGTGATGATCATCCGTGATCCGCGCGACATCGTGATATCGTTTCTTCGGTTTAATGGTAAACAGGTAAATCCAGGTGAGTTCATGTCTGCGGTCCGCGAGTTTCGGCCCGATACTTCTCTCGTCGGCGAACTAGCCAAATTTGAAGGATGGCTCTACAGCGATTCGCTGATCGTCCGCTATGAGGCTTTGATCACAGATGACAGAGAAATGCGACGTATCGCGAAGTTCCTTGGACTTGACTATGAAGAAGGCGTGTGGGAGGATCTTCCTGGTCGAACGTGGACATGGAACGAAGTCCACTCGGACTATCGCACCATCTGGAACGATGCGATCGAATCTGAATGGGCTGCGGTCGGTGGAAATCAGTTGCTGGAACGTTGGGGGTACGAACCGTGGAAATCCTGATTCACACGCGACACAAAGAGCATCCATCCACTGTTAAGCCAGGCGACGTCATCACTATTCAACGGGACGGCTGGCCATGGAGTAAGATCGAGCGCACGCATCCGGAATGGCGAATCATAAAAACCGGCGAACTGCACGGCACCCACGTCACATGTCTCCAGTCTTCTCCCGTGCTGAATCCGTGTTCGCACTTTCGCGCATGGGCTATCGACTTCGACAAGCTATCCGCGGCCGATCAGTTCTGCGGTGCGCGGCGGTCCGTCTTTGTTGCGGTGGATGCCAAAGAGTTGCGGAAGGCCACTATCCAAAGACCGGACGTCTCTGATGTCGAGCCGAATCCTTCCCGTGTCGATCCACTAGTCGCCGCTATTCCATTTGCCGCCTCTCTGAATAAGCCATCGCGCAGGGGAATACTGAAAGGCATCCTCGGCGTATCAGCGCTGATGTTGATGCGACAGAAAGCTCAAGCAGGCACTGTCACGAGCACTATTGGGACTTCCAGCCGGAACTATTCGACGATTGCCGCCTGGATCGCGAGCCTTCCGTCAAACGCAGTCACCGCAGGAAACAGTTACATCGGAGCCTGCTATAACGATTCCGAGTTCACAGGTACCGGAACGATTGCTACTTTCACTGCGATCACGACCGATTCCAGCCACACGATCACACTGACGGCGGCCACGGGTCAAAGTTTTCAAGACAATGCCGGGGTTCGGACCAACGCGCTGAAATACAACCAGTCAAATGGTGTCGGCGTTCGGAAGACTGACAACTATGCTGCGATTGTGCAGATTAGCGGCATAGTTAATTATCTGACTTTAAGCAGGTTACAACTTAGCCGATCTGCCACAGGAGCGGGATCGGTCGTGCTACTCGACAACGTAGGATGCACAAATTTGCTATGCACAAATTTGCTATGCAATGTGGCAGGCAGCAGTGGTACTCCGTGGACCGTTGGCGTAACCGGTGGGTCGGTTGTCTGCTCCAATGTTCTGATCATCGTCAATAGCAGCAATGCTCTGACTTCTATATTTAATAATAATGGCGGACCTACTCTGTTTGTAGGGTGCTCTGCTGTCAGGCCATCGGACAAGACCGCCGGCGGAATAGCCTTCACGTCTGCGGCCGGAAGCCCGACGCTTCAGTCTTCCTGTTCATTCGGATTCACCACCGCATCTTCAGGCACGTGGGGCGGCAGTTCTCAAAAAAATGCGACTGACCAAAGCAGCATAGCCGGAACCAGCAGTCAGACAAGCATTACCTACAGTTCGGCTACACCATTCCAGGACGCTGCCAGTACGGCGCTCGATCTGAGGGCTATAGCCGCAACGTCTCTGGTCGGTAACGGTTATCTGGACTCCACCAACGCTCCGAATGACATCAGCGGATCTCCTCGACCGTCCAATCCGACCATCGGAGTATGGGAGGACAATCCGTTTACTCCGTCACCAGTACCACATCATAAGGTGGTCAGTAATTGAAAGTAATTAGAATATCTGTTAGCGTTGTGGCGTTTTTTTTGGCGGTGTCCGCCTGTGCGCAAACTATAGGCTGGACGAAAGAAACCAACCCTGTACCGGGATACACCAATGGGGGATATGAAAACCCAACCGGAGCATACGATCCGGTGTCGGGGAGGAATGTTCTTCACGTTCTGAAGGTTTTCGGATCAAGCACGAGCTACGTTCATTTGGTAAATGGCTCTCCTACCGTAACAAGGGTAAGCGGAGATTTTTTTTCGGCGATCTGGACGTGGCCGGATCAAATCTCTGTTGCCGGGTATGGATTCATGAAGGTCGCCTCTGGCACCACACCGACTAGCTGCACTTCTGGAATTCCAATCTCATGCACTGTATTCACGGCTACTACCAATTTTACCGGAACCACCGGGAATTATACATGGACTGCAGCCTCAACCTCTATCTACAGTGATCTGTTTGGGTTTTATCAGGCTTCTACTAACTCATTCATAGCCGGTCCAGGATGGGGAAGTCTGCATCGTCAATGCTATACGGATTCATCCATTTACAACCTACCAGACGCCAGACAAGCAGGGAACTGGGCAACAGATACAAAGCGAAACCGTCTGTACCTTGGCGGAGGCGTCAACAATGGTTGCCAATGGGATGTCACGACGAATGGCACCAGCACCGTGACGATAAACCTTGCGCAGGGACTGTATTTTATTCCAGGCAGCCTATATGTAGGCATACAAGTAGCCATTCCTGGAAACGGTTCTACCTACTATACGGTTGCCAGCGTGCCCGACGAGCAGCATATGACAATCAACTGCGGCGGATCGTATCCAGCATGTCCGAACGGTCCGGTAACAGCCTTTCTGGCTCCCTCCAACATGTATCCGGGGGGGATCAATCAGTTGACGGACATGGGATACCTTTCCCTTAACAGTGATCCGACCACTGATACATGGACCCAGTTGCCGCAATCCTCTGTGGCCGGATTCTCCGGTCCGTTTTACGTGACATCAATGGCCTATGATACCATCGACGATGCCATCGTACTGTTCGGAGAAGTTGGCGGACATACCAGCACTTATGTGATGTGTTCGGCTGACGGTAACGTTGGCGGCACGCTGACATCTGCACAATTGGCGGTTGGGTGCGTAACCAGTAACGTGTTCGTTCAGGTTACGACCAATACGCCGCCCCCTGGTTTGTACGATCCGTTTGTCACTTATGACCATGCATTCGGCGTGATCTGGCAAACCGGAGGATCTTCTTTGATAACGCAAGCCACAAACCAGACTGATGTCTGGAAATACACGCCATCCACAAAAACATGGGCACAGATGAACACGACAAACCAGCCCTCTCAGACTAGCCTGGTAGAATTCTTTCCCCCTGTTATTTTTAACTCCTCGTCGGACTGCATCGTAACGCATGTTCCAGATGTGCCGCAGACGAAGCAATGGTGTCCCGCGATCAGCAACGCATGGGTGACGCTTACGGCATCTGGCTCCAGCATCCCAACTTGCTCAAACCCGGGTGGAGGAAACTGTGGAACGTCGGGAATTATGACGACATACGATCCGAACACCGGAAATTTTTTGGCTGTACAGCAGACGCTATCGGTTTACCCTAATATGTGGCAGGGGCAATTACCAGTGCCACCTACAATCACAAGTTCCTCGGCACTGACAACGGCAGTACAGGGATCTGTCTACACATGGACGTTTGTTGGCATAGGAGAGATGCCGATCACATGGTCTGTGTCTGGTGGCAGCCTACCGGCCGGCCTGACCCTGAACTCCAGCAGTGGGATACTTTCGGGCACTCCCTCAGTGCGTGGACTGTTTTCTTTCGTCGTGCAGGCGGCAAATGGGATTTCTCCGAATGCCACACAAAATATTACTTTGTTGATAGATCCACCTATCACTGATCTTGGAATCGGCCACTCTACTTACAACTGTCTCGATGTAGACGGGGACGGTTACGGCGTTGGTCCCGGATGTCTGGGGCCGGATGCGGACGACAACGACGCCACCGTTCATTCCTATTCCGATGTGATCACAACGTATGGATCGCTTGCTACATTCTGGCTTCACATGGGATGGGCACTTACGGGAGTGTTGTACGTGGACGGCGGGTCTGGCAGTTGCGCTTCAGTTTCCACCCCTTTTACTTATTCGGCCACAACAGCCTGTGCTACCATTGACGCGGCCATAACGGCGATGACAGCGGGACAGGCGGTCGTCATGCGCTCGGTAACGCAGAACCGCACTACTCCAGTACAGCTAAAGGCCGGAACGCTGAGTGGAAGCACGTGCACAGCGTATTCGTACTACCTGGCTTACCCTGGCGAGCAGCCGGATTTTGAATATAATTCGGACTCCAATGGTGCCGGTTTTTCTTCTGGAACGCAAAGCTGCTTCGTGCTGGACGGCATGAAATTTTATCAGTCATGTCTTGCCAATAAGACTTGCAGCGGGGGCGGATATGGGATGGCAAATAGCACGACGGTCTATGGCATGACGTACAGCCACAACGATGTGGGAGGCTTTACAGACAACATCTTTATCCAGTACAACCAGATGGGCACGCAGATAACTCATGATTACGTACACGATTCTTACGCTGGAGGCGATTTCGGACACGGTATCTATCTGGGAAGCAACGTAACCACCAGTTCCGGGACGACCATACAGGGGAACATTTTTCTGAACGCTGAACAAGCATGTATCCATGCAAACGGGCCGATGACATCTATTCTGATTGACTCTAACATGATCTACGGATGCAACCAGGGTATATTGTTTCAGTCCGGGGTCGCTCACTCGACCGTGCAGAACAACACACTGCACACAGTCGCTACGACACCATTCGAGTTGAATACCTACGCAAACTCGTACTCGACCAATCCATGGCAATGCCATGACGAGAACTACAACCTCATCGTGAATAACACGATCTTCATGGACGGGCAAAGCTATAATACTAGCATCGTCACCGACGAGGACTCCGGACACGGCGACATCGAAGTCATAGATGACGGCACCTGTCAGGCGCAGGCCGGGTATACTCCCGACCTCGGACACAACACGTACAGTAACAACCTGTTGGTACATTACTGCGGAACGAACTGCGTCGATTACATCGGGCCGATTGTGCGGTACGGCGGAACACAAGACGTAACTTACAGGACTTCGGACACCTATTCAAATAACCTTTTGAATAACTACGATGCCGCTACGCATATCATCGATCCATTGGATAACGTGGTATTCCAGAACTGTTCGTGGTTCGAGAACACGGCCAACATCCCATTGGCCAGTGGAACGGTTTGCGGCTCCAGCCCGCTTTTTGTTGCCGCGAATCCGCAATGGAACACGCTTCCGCAGAACTGGAATCTGGCAGTATACTCCACTTCTCCCGCTGTAAACGCAGCGCTGGCGTCCACCGCGCCGGCTTACGACATCGTGGGCAATATCAGGCAGAGCACGCCGACCATTGGTGCATACGACATGTCCTTAAACCAGTCGTATACGGGAGCGAGTGGATTCGGGTTCGTGTTCTCTGGCAGCGCGATTCACTGAGGCTTGCATATTTTTATTGCCTGATGTAATCTGTAATTTCGCGGCTGAATCAGTTTCCGGTTAGCCATTCCGGTTCGCGTTTCGGCAACTCAGTCGCGGCCAGTTTTTAGCGCGGTGGAGAAGTCCGACCTGCGCCACCAAGATCCCACACACGACGAGGGTGCGGGCGATGTAGGACGTAAGTAAAGGCAAGCGAGTACGACGGGCATGGTCAGTAGTCGGGATGGTTGCAAGCGCATTTCCGGCGAACAAAACGGAGTGGTATCCGTCTGGAATAGACCTTAATGAACTTGACGGAATCGCCGGCTGAAGTCTGAGATAGCTGCCATCCGCCTATCAGAAGTCCAGTGAACCACACTGGCAAACGAAGCGCCCCGGGAAACTGGGGCGCTTTCGTCATTTCAGCCGCCTACTACCGCCAGTTGCATCCCCAGCACTCGATCCCCGGATCGCTCGGATCGCAGAGTGCGCAGTGATTGCCGGTTTTCGGCGTTCCGATCTGTTTCAGCGACGCCTTTCCGTGTGTCGTTCCGGCGCTCATGGTTGCGACCGCAAGCAGCGCGGCCAACAGAATATTCGTTTTCATTTGTATTTAAGTCTCCTTGGGTTTCCTGACGCCGAACGGGTCAGGTGTTTCGGTTGCGCTCAGTTGACGCGCACTTGTATAGTCGGCAGAATGGCGGAAGTTCTCCAGTCCGCAGTCGGATATATTTTCACGCAGCGAGTAAACACCCAGCGCAACTCAATTCGTGCGCCCGAATTACACCCTTGACCTGCGTGAAGTCCAGCGGTCACACTCTGGTCGAATGCACTTAATAAGCCACGAGCCGCGAGTGTGATTGCTCGAAGGAACTTTCGATGCAACATTTAAAAAAAATGCCGCTGGAAATCTCATCCTAACACAACCCGCTTGCATCCGTTGATAAGTTTTGATAAGGTGAAGTCTGAACCGGGGGACATAATGGAGAAAATCACAACACTGAAGCCAGAATGGAAAGAAGCGATCCCCGAGTGGAACAGGAAATGGATCACATCTGGACTGTCCACCAAACCTGCTGATTTTGAAGCGTTCGAGCGCGGTGCTAAAGAGTGCTACCGTTACGCTGGTATTTCATGGCCGGGTGTCGTGGTGCGTGTCTCGTCGCCGTTGGTCGGTGCATTGGCTGCGCCCATAGCAGCCAATGTCATTGCGCTTGCAAGAGCAGGATGCCTGGACCATCGCGCTAAACATAGCGAAGTGCTGCACGTGGACTCGGCGGTGGGCTCGGCGGTGGACTCGGCGGTGGACTCGGCGGTGGACTCGGCGGTGTACTCGGCGGTGGGCTCGGCGGTGGACTCGGCGGTGTACTCGGCGG
>JGI24891J29808_1000132_pt1 | contig 92990 bp, 61 predicted proteins | sample FreactcultuFSWF8_FD_29808 | JGI IMG/M metagenome (IMG submission 29808)
GGCGGGGCTTACCATCTTTTTGAGCAGCTGTCTCGACAGCTGCAGTGCGCTCGGCGGGGGTGGCCTCTGAGGGCTGTTGCAGAGGGCGGGTAGGCTCGAGGGCGCTAACATGGCGGCGATCGTCGGACTTGACGTCGCTGACCTGTGCTGTCAAGCCACTACTCTTTCCAATGCTGACCTTGTTCTCGCCGCGGACCTGAGGGTAATGGCGGTCCTCGAGCTTGCGACTAGGGAAACGCTTGCGGAACTCGCGCTCCTCGAAGTATGCGACGGCGTCCTCGCCAAACGGTACGTACTCGGTGAAGAAGTCGTGGAAGTTGTCCGAGAGAAGCGAGTAGTAGACACCGCCAGCGAAACCGAGAGAAGACAGGAGGAAGAGAGTGGTCAAGAAGCGTCGGAAACGGCCACGGCGTCTAGGCTTGGGTGGGGGAGCTGCAGCGAGCTTGGGGCCAGTAGGAGCGACAGGAGTAGGAGGAGGAGGAGGAGTGGCGCCGACAGCCTCGGGGGTGGGAGGGACTCTGGGAATGCCGATGGGAGCGGCATCAATTGGCGAAGCGGGAGTCTCAGCGCCGAGCTTCGGCGGCTCAGGAACGTCACCGTGGGCATTCTCGCTGCGTGTGCCGGGCAGTACGGCCTCATCTGGTCTACGGATGTCGGCAAAAGCAGTCTGAGTTGAAGAATCAGCACGCGACAGTCAATTGGGCTATGTGATAGGCTTCAGAGGACAAGACGTACGGAACGGCTGAACAGCGATCGCGAAACAATGGGCGAGGCGCGCGAGGCGCACAGGCGAGCCCGACTCCGAATCAACGGAGTGCGAAGCATTATGACCGCTGGGAAGAAAGAAAAAGAGGGATGGCGAGGAGAGATGATTGCAGTCTTGCGGCAGTCAGCTTCGACTTCATTCGAACTGCCCGAGTTCAAAGGTCCGTCAGTTCAAAGCCGCACGCTCCCTCTCCGCTATCCGGCTAAACGACGGTCCTCGTCAAGCCGCTCTTTCCTACCATACACCTTGTTACCTACCTTGCCTCGCTCTCAGTGAAAGCTGCAAATCTGCTCCTTCTCTCCATGATTTAGAGCAACACCCAACAACGTCGTGATAGAGCAGTGTTTTCATAGTTGAACGCACGGCAGCTTAGCATACATGAGTTTTGCATGCAGATCTGTAGTCAAAAGCATGCTACCTTGTCTAATTGGAAGGTAATCGACAACGACAGCAGCTAATTAAGTCCTCGCATAAGACGCCGGTATTCTTTTGGTTCATCATCGCACAAGCACAGGCGCCCACCTCATTACGCATCTTTGCACGGCGTATCAGGACGTGTCGGCGCCGACAGCCGTCCGACTCGCGAAAGTACTCGGTTTCCGAGCCTCACGGCTTTTGATAGTGAAAGCCTCGCCGGCCAGTAGTGTTTGCATCACATCATACATTTCCATATATATAGTCGCGCTATCTGCCATCTCTCACTTCTCAGCTCATCACAAACACCCGATATGCCTTCTCTCAATATTGCCATCATTGGGGCAGGCCCTGCAGGTACCACTCTTGCGCACCTGCTTCTCAAATCCGAACATGATATCTCAGTCTCCATCTTCGAACGCGAGGTTTCTTTGGACGCACGTGGTCAGGGTGGTACCCTAGATCTGCACACCAATACGGGACTTCTCGCCCTGAAAGAAGCCGGTCTGTATGACGAATTCCTCAAGCACGCCCGATTCGATGGCGAAGCTGTCGTCCTCGCCGACAAGCACATGAAACGATACATCAACTTGTCTGGAGGCGACCCAAATCAATCGAGAGGACGTCCTGAGATTGATCGCAAGAACTTACGCGAGATTCTTCTTAGCGGGTTACCACAAGGGACTGTCAAATGGGGCCATAAACTGGAGAGGATCGACACAACCAACTTCCCTGACAATCCCAAGGAGTCGGCCCTCGAGTTTGAGCACACTTCTCTGAACGGCTTTGATCTGATCGTTGGGGCTGATGGCGCCTCTTCGCGCATGAGGTCTCTTCTGTCTGACGAAAAGCCGTTCTTTTCTGGTGTTGGCTGTATACGTCTGAGCATCGATAATGCCGAGAAAGCTGTTCCCGAAATCTATGCTCGCGTAAACCGTGGCACCTTCTTTGGATTCAGTGATCGCAAGGGACTAATTGCACAGCAAATGGGCGACGGCAGCATAAGCATTTCTGCGATGATCACCAAGTCCTCGACGGATTGGATCAAGCAATACCCTTGGAACGGTACCGATGTACCATCGATAAAATCGCATCTGTTGTCTGAGTTCGATGATTGGGACCCACTGTACAAGGAGTGGATTGAGGCGTGCGACATCTCACCTTGGATTGCCAATCTTGACATGCTTCCTGTTGGTCACAAGTGGACACACCGACCTGGATTAACTTTGATTGGAGACTCTGCACATCTCGCAACGCCGTTTGCAGGTACGTGTTCCTATATCAAACCCTGGTGCAATGGCATTCCCAATATACCAACAAATAGACACACGAAACTGACAGTCTGATTATAGGAGAAGGGGTAAACCTTGGAATGGCTGATGCATTGTACCTTGCAAAAGCTATCACCAAATATGCGGCCTCGTCTTCACCCAGTCATACACTTTCGTCTCACGTCAAGGCTTTCGAAGAGGACATGTTTGTTCGAGCAACTCGCATGCAGGACATGACTTACAACATGATGCGTCTAATGCTTTTCGAGCATAATGCACCGCAAGCGACTGTTGCACCTTGGTTATGTTGGATAGCCTATTCGACTCTTTCTTCTATCGTGGCACCCTTTGCCTATGTGGCTATTTACGGTTATTATTGGTACTATGATATGTGGTATAGGTTCTGGGGCAAAGCATGAGTGGTTAGGGATCAGCCTGACCAAGCGCCTTATTCGACTGCTGACAGACGACACGCGGATACAATGTGGCATTGATCTAATGGTCGAAAAGGAATTGTAGAGAAATTCTGCTCTCAGCCGACATTTATGTGACTACCAAAAGCATTCTGCTTTATTACTGCTGCGGGTCATGTTCGAGCGACTCGGATGAAGGATATAACTTACAACATGATGCGTCTAATGCTTTTCGAGCATAATGCACCGCAAGCGACTGTTGGACCTTGGTTGTGTTGGATAGCCGATCCAAATTTTTCTTCTGTCGTGGTACCCTTTTGTTTATGTGGCTATATGGCCATTATTGGTACTTTGGTATGTGAAACAGGGTCTGGAGGAAGACAGAAAAACACGAGTGATTATAATTCTCAGCTTGGTGAGGCGCCCATCGTTCCGCTGTCAAAAAACACGATATCTTTGGTGTTGGTCTGACGATCCAGCGAAATCGCGAATGGATTAAATAAAGTTAAACAGATTAATACATATGATTCTTTCCTCCTTCTCAGCCTCGAGAATAGGTCGATTCGCTGCTCATAGAAAAACCCCCAAGCCGGTTCATTGCTTTTTATTGCTCACTTCAACCACACCTCTGCTCGAGAAGAACAATTGCTCGTAGACGAGCTCGTCGAAACTTCCGTATGAGACGGCCGGAATAGCTAGCATCCTGCGCACCACCGCTGTTGAAAAGAAAAGTAAGACAGAGAGAAAGGAAACAATAATAACCTCGTGACCACACATGGTCATTGCCAACCACGCGGGAGTCGCTTCCAGCGCTCCCCTAATAGCCAAAAGTCTTACACCACAACGCCTATGCTGGAAATCAAATTCATAATACGCGCGACATGTTGCGCGATTGTATTAGTGAGGCGTATGTGCCAGTGTAAGGAGGAGATTGTGGACGATGTGTGTCGATGCGAGAAACGTAGAAAGGTCGTCATGATGCGTTGCATATTAGCGGGCTTCTGACAGACAGAAAGCACCTTCGCCATGTCTTAGAGGATTCCTGAATCCTTCAACGCGTTCTGCAAGATCGTCTCTTTCACTGCGGCGAAGACTAGACGAATGTTTGATGTATCAGTCGCTTGGGTGAGGCTGTGAACGGGTCAGTACGGCAAGGCTAAACAGAAAGATGGAACTCGGCTTACTGAGGGTATAGGTTGAGATGGGCCCTGTTGACCTGGTTGAATCGCCAGAGCAGATACTTTGCGGCACGATTCACGTCGTTGCCGCCCGAGTAGTCGGGGAAGTAGTTTGAGAGTGGTGACTTGCCCAGCTTCTGCCTGAACAAATCGACCTTGTTGAGGAAGAGGATGATACTTGTTCTCATGAACCATCGCGAGTTGACGACAGAGTCGAAGAGGACCAAACTTTCCATCATGCGATTCTATCAAAGGATTGTCAGTAAATGTGAAGCACGCGAGTGAGAGTTGTGATGCATACCTGATCACTGGCTTCTAAAAGCACCTGATCGTATTCGCTGAGAGCAACGCAGAAGATGATGGACGTGACATTCTCGAAACAATGAATCCATTTCTTACGCTCACTTCGCTGGCCACCAACATCGAACATGCTGCAAGCTGGTCAGAAACAAGTTCTACGTGGACGTTGGCCGTGACACTTACTGTATGCTGAGTTGCCCCATCTGGAATCTCGTCTCGTAGATACCCGTAGTCTTTGTTCTCGCTCTTAAAACATCTGCCTCTGTCGGACAATAATCATCTTGGGTTATTCGGTGGACTTCATCGAAGAAACTGCTATAGGTCAGCGCTAGTTGCCCCGAATCAGGAATACGCAGTGCTCACTATGATGCTGAATCCATCATGTAGAACTCGCTCGAGTGGTCGAGGACTCTAGGTATACACGGATCTTTCCAAATCGAAGTGATGGCTGTAGCGCATCTCGCGTCGAGGTGAGCGTTCGGATCGGGATCCACGGTGAACTGCATGATGAATTCGCAGTGTTGGACATTCTCGGAGACCTCTGGAGAGATGTCGAATTGTTGCATGGCGCCGATTAGTGCTTTTGCGCAGTCGATGACGTTCTTGTAGATGGTATGCCTGTACAGGCGCAATTCGTCGACACTGTAGCCATTCTGGTGGATGATCTTCATCTGCTTTACAATCGTCGACTTGCCGCTCTCACCGGAACCTTTGCGCAGGGCGTGTTAGTAGGTTGTGGAAACATCAAGCTTCGAGGAGTGATTGACATACCGAGCAGCAGGATCTTGCACTCGCGCCGTAGCTTCTTCGAGTCTTCCTCGAGTCCGCGATCAATGGCCTGACTCTTCTTCTTTTGGCCTTCATCGTCACCTCCTCTTGAACTCATGCAGTTACCCATGGTGACAGTTCCGAGTGCTTGGACCGGCCTCGGCCGGATGTCGCAAGCTCGATCAAGATATCAGGACAGAAAGAGCGGGTGCTGGTCCAGCTCGGGATGGACAGAATGGGCGCGCGTTTGGCTGCAAACGACAAGGCGGGACAATGGCGAGGTCGGTGGATGGAGGGCTGTGGCTGGAAGGTGGAGAAGGCTTCGCTTTGATGCCGGATCCGAGAGCGACGCCAAACACAACAAGGCCAAGGATAAGGGCAGTGCGGTGCTGCGGTTTCAGCTGCGGGCGGGCGAGGATTCGAGCTTCAGAGATGGAGCTGCAGGAGCCGAGATGGAGACGGGGATGGCGATGGCGATGGGGTGCGTGGAATGCGGACGATTAGGGCGGGCTGATGATGTTGATTGATGATCTCGGGCGTCTTCGAAAGCGCGACTTGTCGAGGTGGAGACAAAGAGTCGACGGGCGGGCTGCCTTGGGACGACGCTTGCCGCTCCCCACAAACTTGGTAAATGACACTTCCTTCCTTTAATCTTTCCAGGCGCTTGCAATGCCTGAGAGGTCTGCTGAAACACGCCGCGAGCTCGATTGCTTTGCAGTGTGAGCACGAGGAGAGAGCAAAGGCAGATCAAAAGAAAATTGGCAGAAAGGAAGCAGCTACAGCAGGTAGGTAGGTGCCATGTCATGCCCATCCGCTCACCATCACGACCCGTTCCTATTGGAATTGTTAAACCGCTGCGCGAAGCGCCACACAATGGTCCCCGTTGTGCCAGTCGACTGCCCGTTGCCATCCACCGTCTGCACAACTCTGGCCTGCTCTGCATATCCTGTCGTTGTGAAACGCCAACTGTACACACTCACCGTCAAACCCGAGCACCAACCGTTTTGCCCTGAGAGCTAACACAACCGTTCTATATCAGTCTACAACAATTGTCCCAATCCGGATCCCAAGGGTTAGTCTCGGCCGTCTTCTGTCAATTAACGTTAGCGATTCGCATACCACTTCCTACTTGCTTCCTCGTGGAAACGTTGCCATCGAGATCTAGGGTGCGTGGTTCGTCTAGCTATGAGGAATCAATAATAATACCGACGCCTAATCATTGCTGTCAAATATGGACTGCTCTAGCCAGTAGGATAGCCCTGCTTCTCTTTTCGTACCCAGCTCCGAATAACAGATTCAGCAATCGCCGCTGAGCTACAGCATCTCTAACCGGGAATCCTCTCTTACGACCCCATCACGCAGTGGAGCTTCACCGGCTTGACTACCTGTATTTCTTTGATAGAGCCACTTCTCGGCCGAAAGATTATATCGGCGGAACACGCGGTACAATCCTTCTTGTCGAATCACAGCTTGCCGGGAATCACTTTGTTCGTGTGCTTTGTCTTTCTCTCGAATCGCAGGTCAGGCCTTGTCTGTTAACAAGATGCTTCAACAACAATCTGAAAGCTCATGTTCATAACGCTCGACAAACTATATACAGTGCTTGTGGTCCGGATTTTACAGTCTGCCATGGGTGCAGCCGCATGGCAATTGAACTGCAGTCTGCCATGTATACAGCCGCATGGCGATTGAACTGCAGTCATGACCCATTGCCTGATCAGTGTTGCCATCAAAACTCACGGCACTTGGAAAGTCAGAGACACGTTCAGCAAAGTGCAAGAACAACCGCTTCAATTCGACAACTCCACGATCTCCACCAATTCAAAAATCCCTTTGCCTTTTGATAGTCCAACGTACCAAACCTGGACTTTCTCACGGTTTATATATGAGGTCTCCGTACGCACACAACGACCTCACCCCCACGTGTCTACAATCAGGTACATGGAGAATGTCTTGGAAATGGTTACATGCGACTGTCGTTTGGTGAGAGATAGGCAAGCAGCCAGTCAGCCTGCCAGGTCCCCCACAAGAGCCGCACTCGCTTGCCCGTATTTTGTGAGGCTGATTATTGATCGAGAGACCACTCCGTGCTTGGCAGGCGGTTCCGGTGGATCTGCTCTTCCCGGATCTGGGGGACACGAGCGGTCAAGGTGAAAGATTTTGAAAGACGCGACTGCATTCTCGTCCTGAGGAGCATTGACATACTTATTGTACATGCATGATTATTCGCAGCATGTGTCTGCAGAACTGTTTCCACGCGTATGGGGTCAGTTTCGGATCCTTTCGTGCCTGGCAACACACGGAGCTGTTCGCCGATTGTGTGCCAAATCATTGGATCGGGAGTATTATGATACCAAACGTATCAGACTTGTTACACAGCAAATGCGGGCTATCCTCAACGCAGTTGTTGCTACGATTCAGGTCGCCGAATCAGTATAAAGATTTCGCAGGTTGCTCAGCTTCCTGTAGGAACTCAATAGATGATATCTATCATCGAATATCATCGAACATTCTTTTCCTGGTGCAATTGTATGGCAAAGTGAGTTTACTTTGGCAGTGTTGGAGTGACACGTGCGTTGGTTAGTGAAGCCTCGGCGTTTCCTATCGACTCCCATCGGTCTAGCAAAAGTTTTGGATCACCATCGTCAGCCACATTTACACAGCGATCGCTCGATCTATCCTGATCCGAGCAACAACTTGGAAGTTGTGATTTGTTGTCCGGCGATTCTCCTTTCTTCTTTCCTGTGTGTTTTCTCTTCTCCTCCACCATCCGCAGCGACGATCACCCTCACAATCCCAAGGCCTCAACACCGACAAATACATTCCCATCCAGAGTCGCCACCCATTCACTCTATTCTGATTATTCGCCAACTGCTTTGCGCTTGACAGCCCCTAGCCAACCATACGTCACGGCGCACAGGCCACTCAGAAACAGTCTCCGCGCTCCACGCACGACTTCCTCCAAGACCGTCGAACTTCAACCTCACCAAACTACACACCACACACATATCCATCATGGCCGAATTCGTAAGAGCTCAGATCTTCGGTACTACGTTTGAGATCACCTCACGGTAAGCGCAGTTTGTGCGATGACTCGAATGTCGTCGCCGCCAATTTTTCTCCTTTTTTTTCTTTTTTTCTCCCCCCATGCCCCCTCTACACCTCCTATACCTACAACAACATTACTGACACCCTCCCTAGATACACTGATCTCCAACCAGTGGGAATGGCGAGTGCTACGCTTCATTGTGGTCTTCTAGAGTTACTAATAAAGGATTAGGGAGCGTTTGGTCTCGTATGCTCGGCCAAGGACCAGTTGACAAGCCAGGCTGTTGCTGTCAAGAAGATCATGAAGCCCTTCAGTACTCCGGTGCTCTCCAAGCGTACCTACCGTGAGCTGAAGCTGTTGAAGCATTTGAGGCATGAGAACGTATGTATATGTACCAAAGAAGCCTCGATGCCTTGACCTAACTTTATCCTGCAGGTCATCAGTCTCAGCGACATCTTCATCTCCCCCCTCGAGGACATGTTCGTGCTCTCCCCTCTACCTTACATCAATCCCGGCCTCTGATTCCAAATTTAGCTATTTCGTCACCGAGCTCTTGGGCACCGATCTCCACCGCCTCCTGACCTCGAGACCGCTCGAGAAGCAGTTCATCCAATACTTCCTCTACCAAATTCTGGTGGGTCCTTCCCAACTGCTCGGCATACAAGAACATGACTGATCAGGTTTCTAGCGAGGATTGAAATACGTCCACTCGGCTGGTGTCGTCCACCGCGATTTGAAGCCTAGCAACATCCTGGTCAACGAGAACTGCGATTTGAAGATTTGCGACTTCGGTCTGGCCCGTATCCAAGACCCTCAAATGACCGGTTACGTCTCGACAAGATATTACAGAGCCCCCGAGATCATGCTCACCTGGCAAAAGTACGATGTTGAGGTCGATATCTGGAGTGTTGGCTGTATCTTTGCCGAGATGCTCGAGGGCAAGCCTTTGTTCCCTGGCAAGGACCACGTCAACCAGTTCTCCATCATCACTGAATTGCTTGGAACTCCTCCGGATGATGTTATTCAGACCATCTGCAGCGAGAACGTAAGACATCTCTGTTCGAGTGGATGGCAGGACTTGCGCTGACCTGTACTCTGCAGACCCTTAGATTCGTCCAATCTCTGCCCAAGCGCGAGCGCCAACCTCTGAGCAAGAAGTTCAAGAACGCCGACCCTCAAGGTATGTGGAACGGACAAATGGATGAGTGACATGGACTAACACTCTCAACAGCCATTGAACTGCTCGAACGCATGCTTGTCTTCGACCCTCGTACCCGTGTCAAGGCCGCCGACGCGCTGGCCGATCCTTACCTCGCCCCTTACCACGACCCTACCGATGAACCTGGAGCTGAGGAGAAGTTTGACTGGTCGTTCAACGACGCCGACCTGCCTGTTGACACCTGGAAGATCATGATGTACGTGTGAAAAGTACGAGCGGTAACGAGAATTTCGACTAATCTAATGTCTAGGTACTCTGAAATCTTGGACTACCACAACGTGGACTCACAAAACGAGGAAGAGGTTGCCGCGGTGACTTCATAGGAAAGAGGCAGACGCCCGTGATCCGGCATTCTGCAATGATACAGAAAGAGCAGGCGCATACAGCACAAACCCCGAGGACACGCAAGCTTGGGCCGCAACGATGGAAATGGTTTATTGTTTTGATTTGAGAGCACCGGCATTACCCTTCAACTTATGGATTATACAAGACGAAAGCGCAACGTTTCATTCACACTGGCTCACTCAAGCTCCAGCTATTAGCTATACGTCTGGACTGCAGTGATGAGACTAGGGTGGATGCACATGCACAAGGCGGCGCGTTAGCATGGGGGACATGAAGAAGCATGGCTGGAGGAGCTAGGAGTCACCATAGAAAGAATGAGGCAACACAGAGGAGCATCCATCAGCGTAATCGAAAACAGACTTCATGTTGAAAATCAATTTCCGGTGCAATCAAGAGGCTCGTAATCTGCCAAGCCGACTGAGTGGAAGCGCGTGAAGATGTCATACAGGTGGACTAGTGACAATTGGCCCAGACCGACACATGACACTGGGCATTGGCTAAACAGTGTTTTATTTGTGAGGCGCAAGATGACAGTTCGGCGATAACATAATATCATGGCCGACTCATATAGCCCCGTGGTAGCAGTGGTAGATTTCCACCACCAGCGGTAGTACTTCCCACAGCCAGCTCGGTCAGACGTCAGCTCACGCCTTGTGTAGTGGACCCGAAGTGGAGCGCTGGGTAGGAGTAGAAGAAGGATACGATCCCGCCATCGACAACGACTGGCAGCTGCTGCCCTTCCTCGCCCTGTCCGATGGAGCTCATGCGTAAATCAAGCACCCCCTGGTTGCGACCAACTCGAAGCAAGACCGGGCTAACAAGCGACCCTGCAGCGCGACCGAGGACTTTTCGTATTTCACGCTCGTCTTGAAGAGCACACCGGAGCGCTCGCTGTTCGGCATAAGCTGCACTCGCCAACTCGACTCAAGAGAACTGCTCAACCGACCCGCCGATGTCACTCGCAGCACCGTACAGAAGGCAGTCGTCGTCATTACCGAGAATCCACAAACATTCACCGCCATAAGAGAGAAGCTCAGTGTCGTGACAAAGGCTTGGTTTGCACAGAAGTATGCTTCCCCGAAAGAGTGTCGAAAAAGTGGAATACAAACATGCAGGGGCTGATGCTCGTCCAGAGACTTTGGCGATATCGAAATCCTAGAGGTATGCTCGGCTTTACTCCCGTCTTCATCAGGAGGATTGCTGACACCTTGCGCTAGCGGTTCCAAGAGAGTCTCAACAAAGGCTTCGGCGGTCAGGAAGACGATAGAGACCTCTACTTTGGTGAGACTCTCCTCGAAGAATGTTTGAAGTGATGGCCCGCTTACATCTCTTTGACAGGCTTGTCGATGCGCGAGCTGATACACCAGTTCAAATGGCAAACACTTGTGCTGTTCAAATGTCTGCTGCTACAGCCAAAGGTAAGTTTGCTACGCGTTTGTGATGAGTGACGTACTAACCAAGACCTAGATGCTCTTCTTTGGCTCCAACTGTGAAAAGATGTGCCTGGTCCAGTTCTCTCTCATATCCTTGATCCCCACTCTCATGCGTCATCTTCGCGATTGTGCAGATCCTCGCATGGACTACTATGCTACACACGTAGAGAAGCCTACTTCGCTAAAGACAAGTGAACGAGCTTCACTCCTGGCTTACATGGGAGTGCCTCTCCAGATCTTTGGCAAAGGTAGTCTATTCGGACCGTACACACCACTACAACAACTAGACACTTTGGCTGACCAACACACCAAATCGTATGTTGTTGGCTCTACTAATCAGCTGCTCTTGCAGCAGAAGGACCGCTACGCAGATATTTTGGTCAATCTTGATGATAACACTATCAACATACACTCACCTTCCCTGCGTAACGCCTTAGCTTTGTCGACAGCCGATAGGCGATGGATCGATTTCCTGACCCAGTCCGTACATGACACATGGGACGAAAATATTCCCAGCAGGCCTAAGGATATGGGCTATGCTGGTAGCGAGGAATTTATCCGTCTCCAGTTCGAGGAGTATTTGCTTTCCTTGCTATCGGCCTCCAAATACAGCCGGTTCGTCTCGAGCCACAAAGGCGACCCCAAGGCTCTACTCTCAGAGGTCGAAGGTGATCCAGCTATGGAGTTCGGTAGTGAGTTCATGAATCAATGGTCCTTGACTGAGAACTATGCTCTTTTCGAGCGGACGACAGACTCGCACCTGTTCGATGTTGTTGAGCCGCGCCACCCTTGTGCTGGTGGCCTGACTATCGAGGACGTACAACGCAGACTTGCTGCTCAGGTCTCTGAACTACATTTGGATGAGCGTTGGAGGGGTAGTAAGGAGGCTGTGGGCAAACATATATCTACTGGTCGCGAGCGCGTCGCTGGTGCTATCAACACGCTTTGGGCCGACATCGAAGTAATGCGCGAAGCCCAGCGCAAACGCGTCGAGGAGCAGAAGGCAGCTGCCGCTGTTGCTGCTGCCAACAACCCTCCCGCACCTGATGAGAAAAGTGCTCCCAAGGGTGAGTTTCTATCGCCCGTCCTCTGTCAGTCACTTGCTAATACCCATATCAGTGGTCCAAGCCCAGGCATCAGTGCAAGCAGCATCTTCACGCGCAGGTGCCTATCTATCATCATGGGGAGCATGGGCTTCCGAAAAGCGCAAGAACTGGCAGAAGCCCGAGAACAATGCCGCCGTGCCAACAACCGCAACCCTGCCTCCTACCCAGATCTGGGAGGCAGAGGATTCTAGGCCTGCTGTCACGACCGTCTCTGAGCTTGGCAGGACAGGTCAAGCTCAACCCGCGCCACTCCCTCGAGACAAAGTCGAGACTGCCAACAAAGCAAACAAAGACGAAGACGAGGAAGAGGAGGATACACAGAAGACACAGCAAGAGGACATTGCCACTCAGGTGGCAGCAGAAGATCCATGGGTGCAGGAAAAGATCTGATTATCTTGTATAGGCAGGAAGCCCACTCGTCAAGACCTTTGGCAATTTACCAAATCGCACTTGCGCATTTCCTGCCACCATTGGCTATATCATACTCTCCATTACTTTACATGGTTGTTTGCGATATCAAGGCCCAGAAGTTTATCAGAGAGCAGTTTGTGTAATGGTCAATATGATTCTGTAAGCACCCAATAGAATGAGGAAGGCGCTAGACCACATTCCCAATAAGACATTTCCATCAGTCTATCCCATCTGTAATTTTGAGCTCGGCTCACCTGTCCAAAAGCACTAACAACGATCAGATGTGTCACCAAAGAGCACGCGCTTGCCAATTTCGCCGGGCCCGAAGGATAATCAATTGCCTGCATATCGCGAAGTTTGGGCGGGATTCTTTTGCAGACGGGTAGGTGCATTGCAGCTTTGATCATCTCCTTGGTATCGACTCAACAGAAGCTTACAGACACCTTCTCCAGTCAGCAGCACATTCGAACAGCGGAACAATTCTTCCACACATAACACAACATATTTCGAACACATCACATGCATAATCTCCGCGACAAGTTTCTGACAACACAAAAAAAGTGGGTAAATGCGCTGCTCGAGCTATTGCGACAAGAGCCTCTTCGATACCATCATCTTGGTCGACACTAGAATATGTTGGTATCCATGCTATTTGCCGTAGGAAAGCCTGAACTGGAGTCGTTCCTTCCAATATATGTCGCTTTCGGCGTCCTGTGCTACAAACAGGAGGGGTAGATGAGTAGACTCGAGAGTTCAAGTATTGGCATGTACTCAAAACGTTCCTGCCTTCCGCTTCTCTCGTCCACTGTCATACATCAGAATGAATTTCCGTCGTCTTTCACCAATACTCATGGCTTTTAACCTCTACACCATGACGATCGCCAACACAATCTTAGGTTCAGCTTCAACATCAACAACCATGAGCACCCTCCTCTCCATCTCTCCAACTGCTTCATCCACCATAATAGCCATGTCAGCAACACCGACACCTCTGGAAACAACACCCTCCTCGGGCGCCAGAGGCTCCCACTCTACCGCAGCAATCATCGGCGGCGCAATCGGTGGCACCGTTGCCCTTCTCTTCCTCCTCGGCTGCATCTTCATCCCACTCATCCGCCGAAGGAGATCATGCCTAGACATTGCATTACGTCGACATTCTGCCAATACTACCACCACCACCACCACGTCATCAACCACTCATCACAATTCACCCGCATCAGAGAAGAGTGACCAGCAAGGAGATCAAGAGAGAGGGCTGGCAATGACTGAGGAGCAAAAGTTGGAAGAGATGGTTGGGTTGGAAGAGATGCTGAGGATCAAATTTCCTACACCGTCGAGGTATGAATTGGATGCTGGAAGTTTTGTCGAGGGGAGGGCGAATTGGGAGATCAAGTTGTGATGACGCATTTCTTCTTTGGTTTTTTCTTTTTTTTTCTGACTTTTTCTTTCGTTTCCTGACCAGAGAGATAATATAGGTTTGCTAACGTCACTGGGCGACTTCTGGATATTGAATTACATCTTGCATTCTGACAGATCTGAAAGTTTCTCGGGCTCGATACTGGAAGAGAAGGACAGGTGCGACTAGGGGCAGCAGTACAGAGGCACAAAAGCCCAATCTCTACTGTTCCCGAGTCAGTATATATGAAAATGCAAGATGCTTTTCACAAATATAGCAGTGTTCAGAGTGATGAATTCAGATTGGCACTCTCACTAGACAGTCGAAACAGTTTCAATCTCATCTTGCATTTTGACAGGCTTGATGAAACCTGCTCGGTCTTTGAAACTGGGAAAGCATAGGTGGGTACGAGCAGGGTTTACACAGGGGCTCACATAGGTAACAAGTATCTCTCAGAGAGCCAGCCTACCTTTGGATGATCCTGTCAAAATGCAAGATACTTTTCGTATGTTGCAGTCATGTTCCGGAGAAGGAGGCCCAGTGCCATCACTTTTCAGTGGACGTTTTTTGGCGTAAATTGAATTATCATTTATGCAATTTTGATAGCTTGTAAAAACTAGTCGACCTGTTTAATGGAGCAACAGAAATACCTTTCTTGCGACGAACAAGCTTTTTAACAGAATAGCGATTGTGCTGTCCAATGCCTGTTCGACTTTCGTTGATATGTCTGTCGGCTTTAACATCTGTCCGTCGGATTGGAGGCGGATCTTCTGTTCTAAAGAGAATTAACCATGTCTGTCGGCTTCGATGTGCGAAAGGTGTATCTGTCGGGTTTGAGATGTTGTTGTCGGGTTCGAGATGTTGTTGTCGGGTTGTAAGTGTTATTATCGGGTTCGAAATGTTGTTCTAGGGTTCGAAATCTCGTCGTCAGGTTCGATATTCTGTTGTCGGGTTTGGAGTGCTATGTCAAGATTAAGGTATCTCTGTCGGGATCCATACATATTGCTCAATCTTGTATCTGTTCATTCAAAGAATCGTCAGAACATTTCAAAGCAGACTGTTTGTCTCCTGAGTGATTTTAGACTAGTTATAGGGAGGTTTGTCGACTTCGCGAAAGGCGACATCTAAAAGCAACCGATCTATCGGAGAAGATGATGGGCTGAACGCCAGACATGGACTGAAATAGCACGACTATGGCTTTAGTTCACTTGAGGGAAGGCAGAATTCATAGCTAACAAATGTCTTGAGAGCAGAGATGAGAAGTATAGGGAGAGTAAACAGGGGGTCACGAAAAGGTAGGCCGCAAGGTGACATCTTAGACTCCCTGGCGTACCCCCCAAACACACTGTCAAAATGCAAGATCTTATCTAAGTCTTCTAAGATTTCCAGTGAGAGGAGTGATTTGATAGTCTCTCACTGGGCACAGAGCTCACCGTCAAGAACATTGTGCATTTCTACTAGTGTCGAAATCACTTAGCCTGCTTGGCGAGATCCCCTTCTTTGCTATGGTTTTCACTAGCCTGATGCCGCTCCTTATCTATTCGAGGGAGCCTTTCAGCGTAGTTGGTTATGTCGTGTAAGATCGCCGGAAATCGAGGCCGGGGGAAGATAAGATAATGCGAATGTGGGAGTGTGGTGGGGTGAGATCGTGAGAGTTGAGGTCGTGAGAGTTGAGGTCGTGAGAGTTGAGGTCGTGAGAGTTGAGGTCGTGAGAGTTGAGGTCGTGAGGGTTGGGATCGTGAGGGTTGAGATCATGAGAGGTAAGAGGTGAGAGGTGAGAGGTAAGAGGTAAGAGGTGAGAGGTGAGAGGTGAGAGGTGAGAGGTAAGAGGTGAGAGGTGAGAGGTGAGAGGTGAGAGGTGAGAGGTAAGAGGTGAGAGGTGAGAGGTGAGAGGTGAGAGGTGAGAGGTAAGATCGCTAGACTGCGAAAATGTGATGGCTTCAGTGCGGACTATCGTCCAGATATCTGATCACGGTCAGGAGAACTTGGGATAAAAGATAAACAGAGATGTAAGAGATGATTGAAACGAGAGATGAATGTTGTAGAAAACAGCACAACGACCTCGACTCCCTAAGGACAGACACAAGACAGGCTGATTGTGCAATATCCATCACTTAGCATTATGAAGCCGTCAAGGCATCTGGTGGGTGTAAGCCCGAGTGAAGGATAATTCCTGGTACAGTGAATTGAGCATATCAGTATGACGGACGGCGAGGGACGACGACCTTCATCGCTGCTGATTCCACATGCGTTTTGGTAATCACTTGTGAAGACGAGTGCGTGGAGGATTCAATTCAAAACAACAACTTCGTACCTGTTCCATTACCATCAGTGCACTACTCTTGAATTTGTTTTGTCCTCTTGTTGCTACTACTGCTGCTGCTGTTTTTGCTGTCGCTCTTCATACCTGTTGGATTCTAAAAGAGGATATACTGGTTTGTTAGATAGAGAGTCTTTGTATGTCAGCATAGAAGCCTTTAGATGGTTTGCAACAGCAAACCGGACCTTTGTCTTAGTATCAGCCCTTGGATCAGAGCAGATATATAAACCTGGCCCTATCCTTCGTATCACAACTAAGTCTTGTATATACCAGTTCCAACAGTACCGCACACTGAATCTTGAGCGCTCTTTCACCGCTTGCTTTTCGCTTCACTTGCTCGACCGGACTAGCGACAGATTGCTTTCACTCGGTTTTCTTGAGAGCTTCGTCTTCGCTCTCATCAAAGCTTTGTTTTCACCACGCACCGCCCGCCGGAGTTTCTGACTGTCAGCGCGCAAACTTGGAAAAATTGAAGCCGTCTTTCTGCTGATCATTTCGCCTCTCTGCGCGTCGCCTCTCTGCACCCAACTGCTCACCGGCCTTCGCCTCTCTGCTTGCATCATATCATCATGGCCCCGAAAAATCTATCTGGCAGTAAACCAGGACGTAACAAGCGCAAGAGGCTTGCAGCCGAGAAGAAAGAGAATGCCGATGCTGGCACGTCTGTGATAACACCCCGTTACCCTCTACCACCCAAGCCACCGCTTCCTGCATGGCAACAAGAGCTACCCGCCGTCGCTACGCCCTCTGTGGTTGTTCCTTCGATCCCGACAACGCAGTCCAAGTTTTCGTTCTCCTCGTCTATGAAGACCGCTCTCGAAGTGAAGCCAACAGCAATTGGAAACACGAAGCCGACGTTCGACGACGCAGACTCGGTGGCCCGCATCCCTAGCTCCGCTAGAGCTATCCCTACATCCACTGGCGATGTCTCTACCTCTGCCTCTGATCTCAGAACGAAGCGGACATTCGACGACGCCGCAAACCCGGTAGCCCCTATCCCTGGCTCCGCTGGAGCTATTCCTACATCCACTGGAGCTGTTTCTGCTTCTGCCTATACCTCTGCTGCTTCTGCCTATGCCTCTGCTGGTGCTGCCTATGCCTCCGCTGGTGCCGCCTATGCTTCTGCTGGGGCTTCCTATGCCTCCGCCGGTGCTGCCTCTGCCTCGGACCGCCGGACGACGACGACGACGACGACGACTCCGGATCCAGCTCCGACGGGAGTGCCGACTTCGGTTCTGGCGATCAAGACGACCACACATCTGTTAAAGACAAATAAGAAGATGACGAAGATGAGGATGAGTACTCAGAGTTCGACTACTCCGGCTCTGAGGACTTCGGATAATATACACTGACATTTCCTATTACCCACAACGACATGCTCAGTGAAGACAACTCCATCGAGGTGGAGATGTTGACACCGTTAACGGCAGAGGAGCAGACAGCAGCCAACTTGAGACTACAAACCACCATCACAAGAGCCATGCGCGATATCACCAGTACACAGAGGACTTTGGAGAGTGCTCTAGGAACAAAGAGTCCAATGGCCGCTTTCGCCGCCATCCTCCTACAATTCGGTGCCGCTTTCGACTTGAACACCGACAAAAGCGACTTACCAAGCAGTACGTGTCCCAGGTTGAGATGTATGGCGATGTACTCCTTAGGAACATTACCTTGAGGGAGATCTTTTCTCACCAACCGGTCTTGAAAGACGAAGGCATGTCAGCTTGGCTGTCTGACAACATGATCGAACTGCTGGTACTTTTCCTGACGCCTGGGCTCGAAGGTGACCCCTGGTGTGAAGTTCCTTCAGCCCGACGTTCTTTCCACCGTTATACCTTCCTTTGCCGCCTGGCGCGGATATGTCACCTCCGCCGGTGGTAGAATCGTGGACATGAACGATTGGCTAACATGGTCACTGCGCGACTCCTCGTAGAGGGTCAAGATATTACCACTGGACTCGGCGCGAAGCATCCTGGCTTTATGTTCGTTAGCAGATAGAAATATAGCTCTCCTTATCGACATCGTTCTTGCCCTCCTTTCATCGTCTCACATGCCAAACTCGACTGATCGTTCCTTCTTTCTTGCCATTTAGTGAGACTTCCATATGAGTAGGAAGACGATTTAGCACTCCCGTCACCACGGTCCCAGGGTCAAAAGGGGCTGTCAAAATGCACGATGATTTTGAGAACAAGTGCCATGTCCAGTGAGAGCACGGGAAATGGCGGCTCTCAATGGACCATTCGACCAATCTCAAAATCATTGTGTATTTTGATGTATGAGTCATAGCCTCTGCGAGGAAGTGTGAGATAATATGGCGGGTCGACCGCACACTCACCCCGCCTCCTACCTTCGCATAAACATCCCACGCTCGCCGCGTCCGTTGAGAATGTCTCTGTCAAACTGCACGATTGTTTTCAGTTAACGGGGCATGTCCAGTGAGAGCATGGGAAGTAACGACTCTCAGTGGACAATTTGCCTAATATCAAAATCATCTTGCATTTTGACAAGTACATCGGTCGCTCCTGCCGGGAATGGGGAGGTCGAATTACATTCCGACAATGTGGGTACCCCGCTCATGTCTTTCTTGTTCTTTTTTTGACTACGAGAGTCGTTTGCGGCAGAAGCGTGAAGCGACCGCTCGCAATAGATCACAAGCCTGATCTCTAAGCCGGCGCGTATTCTGATAGATATTCATGAGAGACGAGACATACTTCAGGGAGACTAATTTGCGAAGGGCTTGAGAAGAATATACCACGGAAGTGTTATCGGAGCTTTATGAAGTGGAGCTGTGGACGTGATAGCTTGGGACACGATGTTAAGATTATGAAGCGCCAAGAATCATGGAAGATTAACGATTAGTCCCAAATAGGTACCAGATGACGAGCACGGTACGCCATTTCTTGAAAATTTGCATGCACCTACCTTCTTCCGCACATCTTCAGACTTCGCATCCTGTAGTACGTCGAGCTCTACTTCGAAGTTCTCAAGATTCAGAGTCTTTTAAAGTAAATTCGAGAGTTACATTAACTTTACTTCAACCTAGCACGCTTTGAGCGTGGATCAAATAAACTTTGTGCGATAAGGAGAGAGAACCACTAACTTGTCTGAAAGATGGGTTTACAAGCAGCGCGTACGGCAGAAGAAAGTAGTACCGATCAACTCGGTACACCCAAACAACAGTACACAACATGCTGCTTTAAGAAGTCCGTTTCGTCTCGACTCCTAGATGTATCTAGAGCTGAAACTGTATCAAAAAGCTATTATCAGAAGTTGTCTTAGACACGTCTTTGTTACAAGGTCTCGCAACGAACTTTGACACGAGAATCACCTCTTCTGGCTATGATATATCGACCACGACTTCCGGATTGTGTATTCAAACCATACAACAATATCACATCACTCAACAAAATGGACTTGTCCGAGGTTGTCCAATTCATCCTCATTCTCTTCCCCGTTTTCTTTTTCTCACTTCTCTTGATTCCAAACATCATAACTTTCTTACTCGACTTGGACAGGGCCAGGTTCAACATCCGTACAGAGCGCGAAGTTCTGATATCGATCGTCGGGAGTGGGCGAACAACCCGCAGCATTGATCTTGTGCTTGACCTACAATTTAGGGAATTGGCTATCGCTGAGCCTTCGTACGATGACCATGATCTTGCGGTAGCCTTGCAGTTGAAGCTTGACGAAGGTGCGGAAATTGAGTCTGACGGGGACTCGCAGGAGAATTCCAATGCAGACCATACCTGCGTATCTGGTCCGGCAAAGGATGAGCAAGCTGCGCCCCCTGCAAACTGCACTTGTCTACGTTGTACAGATGAGATTCCTCATCAACAAAGTTTCAAGGCCCCATGCACTCATGACTTCTGTTTTGACTGTCTAGCTGACTTTTTCGAGGCGACAATTGGCGATGAAGCACTTTACCCACCTAGATGTTGTGGACAGGAGATACCCTTCGAGAGCGTGCAAGGACTTCTTAACGACAGGCTCCAAATAAGGTACAGAGAGAAGAAGATGGAATACGACACCGAGCCTAACAACAGAACCTACTGCCACAACACTACGTGTGGAAGTTTCATCTACGCAGATCTCATCGAGGACGAGGCAGGACTTTGTCTCGACTGTGGCAGAACCACCTGCACAATGTGCAAAAGAGCAACACACTACGGTGACTGTCCTAGCGATGAGGGTACACAAAGGTTGCTCGAGCTAGCCGAAAACAGGGGCTGGCAACGCTGCTACAATGCAAAATGTCATCGCGTGGTCGAGCTCTCATCTGGTTGCAACCATATAACGTAAGCATGATCAAGTTCCTCCTACCCTTATACTGAACTTTGACTGACTTTCTTTCTATCAGATGTGTTTGTGGTGCACAATTCTGCTATATTTGTGGTTCTCGTTGGAGAACTTGCACGTGTCCTCAATATACTCATCCGTCTGTTGCAGGTGACGTTAGAGGCCAACCTGCTGCGGTTCACAGATTTTATCGACCCACTTGAGAGCACACATCTTGTTTGGAGGATCATGGCCTCATGATTTTTGCCAGTCACGAGTTCGAGATGTTTTAGAATTTATGTAATCAGCCATACACTGACCTCGTCTTGTCCCTTTACTCTTCTCTCCTTCTTCGACCTTTATCGTCCGATCTGGAAACCTTTGTGCATTTGGACAAGAGCACCGCAAGCCACTGTCAGATCATGGAGATAGAGGATGCCCGTTTGATATTACACCAACCCTCGCTCGTTCCTTCATCTCGCTCCGTTATTTCTCCCCTGCACTCAACTATAAAACCTCAACCCACCTCATCTATACACCCACCCCCATCTCCCTCGCCCCTTCCTCCTCTTCCTACTCCCCTGCCATCTCCCTCCTCTCTCTCAAACTCCTCCTCCTCCAAAACCAAAACCCAACTCCGGCGATGGCGAAAATAGCGACGATTCCTATCACCACTCCTATACCAGCGCCAGGGCGCCATGGAGGAGAAGCATAGTTGTCTGATATATCAGAGGGATCTGTGCGGACGGGTGATGGTGTAGAGTTTGATGTAGGTGGTATTGATGTCGCCATAAGTGTAGAGCTTTCTAGATCCGTGGTAGTGAGAGCAGGTGCTATAGCTATAGTTTCGCGGTAATAATCGACGTCACCAATTCCGTCGATATCGGTGTCGGTGCCGTTACTACAGCCGTCACGATTATCGTGCTTGAAGAGCAGCAGAGGAGGAGGAGGAGTCCATTTCCGCCGTCATTGCGAAAAGTACGGAAAGATAAAAAAGTTTGAATGTTATTGGGTTTTTTGGTTTTGACAGCCAATGCGATTGAGATACGGAAAGAAAAAAAAAAAAAGATAAATTTCCCAAAGTACTAAGAAAGAAAGAAAAATATAGAAAGAACATGGCAAACACGATTGGGTTGGGGTTATTCATTCTCGTTTGTTTGATGAGGCCAGGCTGTGGTTACGCACGTATGATAAAGCCACTTTTTTCGTGTTGCCGGTATGAGCGTTGATTTCGCTGGCGGTTGTGGCTTTTTCTCTCGTGCCGTCGAATCATTTGATTAGCGGCACGAATATACGGTCGCGCCTGGCCGCTCAAGAACTATAGATGTATGATTGCATGGCAAATATGAGAATTATAGTGCCTAAAGTGTTCGATCCGCAATTCAATTTATGCGATTTCTTGTAGCTATGGAGACTATTTGGTTGCTGGCTTGGGTGGAAGTAATGGTGTGGATGTCTGGTCCCTATTGCGTTGACTGATGGTTCTGTAGGAGCTGTACGTCTGTCGACTTGAGGAAGAAATCATGTCTGACGGCCTCGGAAGGGCAATTTATTTATCTGCTTCCACGGTAACTTTTCTTGCATCTCTTCTTCTTCCTGCTTGGGTATGGTGGTTGTCGCAGTGTCGCTATGAGCAGCTGCCGATGTCGGTTTATGAACTGCCTTGTTGTGTATGACTAGATCGTACCGCTGAAATGCCTCTGTTGTCGAGGCACGAGCGACGGGCTTTTGAACTGCACATGCTCGCTTGTGGATTGTATGACTGAAAGGAGTCGGCGGCTTCGGGGGCAAGGGATAGCGAAGAGGTATACCGACACCGAGCTTGAGCTTGACGTTGGGTTGGACCGTACCGTCGACATCCATGGCATCCTCGTCATCAACATCTGCAGCTTGTTTATCGAGGTTGCGTTGATTTTTCAGATGCCCCTCTCTCTTACGCGCATTTCTCCCTAACCTTCTGTGCGCTTCACATCTTCCTGGCATTGCGGCGCAATCAAGGCAGTTCCTCCTGCTAAACGCATTTTTGTGCCTTGCACACTTTCCCTCCAGAACGGCGCAGTCGGGACAATCCTTTCTACCTGGTGCCATAATAACGAGGTCTGTGGTGAAGGTTGTTGTGATCGAATGTTGCTGTGCGCGAAGGCTGTGGAGATTGGTATGCGCGAAGCAGGTGAGAGTGAAAGAGCAAGTCCGTTGGAAGTAATTAATGCGTGTGGGAACTGGATAATTGGGAGTGTTCAAGTGAAATTAAAGTGAGAAGGGGACTAGCAAGTCGCCGATGTGAAAGATCATGAATGGAAGGAGGGGCGCTTCACAAACAGGTATGCTCTTTCCATGAGCTCAATTCTTTGTTGGAAGTCGATCGAAGACCATCTTTCTTACTTCCTCACGAATACAACGTCAATTGTCATGAGGAGTGAACACATACTAGAGTGGTCACATATTTGTCTGAGACCAATTGCGAGGTGAGTGTTTTCATTTTGACGAACGTGTACTTTGAGTGGAGTGTGTCAAGCACGCTTTCCCTACGGCAAAACCTGTTCGTCCACAGTTACATCAACCTGTACAGGAGATTTGCTTTGTTGATGTTGCTGTTGCATGTGCATGCCCAAGCTTCCAAGGGCAGAGAGTGTGGCACCAGCAGCACCGTAGTCGACAAACTTTCTTCTGCCAAAGAAGTGGATGGCTTCTCCGTGCGGCCATGTGAGGTTGTTGTATGCCCAGAAGCCTAGTAACGCGATGGATGTGGAGGTCAAGCCGAGCACAGCTGGAAGGTACTGTTGAAGAAGACTAGGCTGACGGTTGGTCGGCAATCGTTTCAAGCCAGCGTTGCTCTTCGGCAGAGGAAGCTGGTTAAAGAGACTTTGGCCAATGTAGCTGATGACAGCGAAGGGGCTGAAAGATTGTGGGGTCACCCAGGGGAGTTCGGCGGCGCCCTTTTCTGATTGTGAAACAGCACTCAAGGCTTCGTCGGGGTGCGCGTCGATTCGGAGGGTATCTCTGAGGGAGCCAATGTAGACAACAAGCTTCTGGTACTTGAGTCGCATGGTAGAAGCGAGCCAGTTCTGGGGCATCTTGGGGTAGAACATCAAGCTCAGGTAGCCGAATGCCAGACAGTCGACAATGGCGGGTTCCTCTGTACCCAGAAGGGTTGACTGTTTCTTGAGCAAGTCTTGTAGCGGCTCAAAGAAGTTGTCGGCTAGAGCATTCAACCTGAAAGCAGCAGCGTGCTCTGGCTGTTGTAGTAATGTGCGGACAGTGTCTCTGCGGCCCAGCAGTCTCCTGGCGTGTTTCTCCGTCTCGTGCTCGAAAGGCTTTTTCTGTTGCTCGGACTGCATGCTCGATGGCTTATCGATAACATCTTCGTGCATATCATCAACATCTACGCTGGATACTCCTAGATTCTGTGTGCGTTGTCTGGCTTCGTCGCGGCGTTGGGGAGGTATGACAAAGTTGGCGTACCATGGGAGGATCTTTGTGAAGGCCGAGCGCGTGCGGTTGCGGTAGTTTTCGAACGAGACATATAGCGAGATATCGAGCAGTAATTGGCCTTCGGACTTGATGAATGTGGAGAGGCTGTGTTTGCGCGTCAGTGTCAGCTTGGTTGGCCTGGTTGCGCTCTTTGCTTACGCTGTGGCATCTGCTTGTTGTTCGGCTGTGAGATTTGTGGCCAGACCAGGAACTGTACCGCCGGACACTTCGACGAGGTGCTGAGCTATCCTGTCGAACCCAGAATACGTCTTGTCGCCGACCTGAAGAAAAGGCAGTTGAGTGCCCGTCGCGGCTTCATGGCTTGCGACCAGAGCCCATGCTTGTCCACTGCCCTGAGTATACCGCTCTACCAGAGCTACAGCCGCAATGCATTCTGCGTCTATTGAAGGCAGTCCAAATGCCGGTCCTAGAATGTGCAACTTCATCTTGGAAACTTTTGTCGCAATGATGATGATCAAGGTCTTGTGCATGACGTGCCAAGCCGGTCCACAACTTCGACCACCCAAACGTCAAACACCTGCTCAATATCATGATAGCGAGCTCTCCTTCCCCCAATCTTCTGGAGTATTTCCATCACGTACAACTCATCTTGTCATCATCTAGTTATTGGTGACAATTATGTAAACCATGTCATGATTGTTTACGAAGAACAGAGAGCATGCTGGGTTCCATGCTGATATATGGTGGTTCCAAAACAAGTTGGTTTGTGTCAAGCATATATTCATTTTACAGCCCACCCGCCGTACTTAGCCAAATCTATATTGCTTATATCGAATCTTATGGAGAATGAATGTCTTCCTACCAAGCCAAAAAGTGAACAGAACTCGTGGTTGCCGCACAATATTGAGACGGAGAAGTGAAATCGTGGTTGAGCATTACACCCTGACCGGAAGTGACCAGAAGCCTGCTTACGTAAGCAGCCGCTCCGAAGCTCCAAGTATAAGTATCTCCCCTCCCCCGCGCCCTCTTCACCAACCATCCAAGGTTCGTATCCCTAAAATCACCCATACCATTTTCCAATGCTAACTCTCTTTCAGTGCAAGGGCTTTACGCGCATCAGTGAGGATTCGTCCGAGATCGTGTTTTTGCTAGTTGAAAACTATCAACTGACTGCTCCATTTGGCGCAAGTCGAATGGGAATTTTTGGAACACAACAACAACAACATTCTTGTTATTACTCTTTTTTCATTGATGCTCTGGCTGGTTGGCTGGAGGTTAAAGAAGAATGGAGGTGGTTGGTGGTGAGTGAAGAGGACATGACTGCTCGAGCGCGTTCAGACTACGGAGGGACATTTTGATATCGGTCAATGATGGATGGAGAGGCTACGAGAGCTGGTAGCAGGCACGCCATGTGAGCTGTAGCAATAGATCAGTTCACTCATCCACCAAATGTATCTATCGTTGAAGCGCCTCTGTCCATGCTGTTTGCGCTGTCTCCTGTCATGATCAGATACGCGCCTCCCCTCGGTGAAGCAACCTCTGACGTGATGTGTTGATCGACGCGTCTCCCGTAACTTCTTCGCGCAGCCAGCCCTCGAGAAACGTCTGATCCATCTCGACTTCGACATCAAGCATTGTTCCACCCTGCGCCATTGCCGTTTCCTGACCTCGATCACACCTGTCCATCATCCAACACAGTCTCACACAGACGTCACAACCGCAACAATGTCCTCCAACACGAGCGCCCAAGCGGCCCCAGACTCGCACATCGACACCACCGCCGCAATCAGCTACTGGAACTCCTGCGACCCCTCTGTAACAGGCATGCTCGGCGGTTTTCCCCAAGTCTCCCGCATCGACCTCCAACAATCCACCACCTTCCTCGCCAAACTCCGCCGCACCTCCAAATCCCACCCCACCTCAACACCACTCTCCCGCATCGTCGACTGCGGCGCCGGAATCGGTCGCATCACCCTCGGCCTCCTCTCAAAAGTCTCCTCCATCACCGATATCGTCGAGCCCGTCCAAAAATTCACAAACCAGATTTCAGAAGGGCATGAATTTAAAGAGTTGAGGGAGGCTGGCAAAATTGGCGAGATTTATAATGTGGGATTGGAGGCTTGGGAGCCGGAGCATACGTACGATGTCATTTGGATACAATGGTGTCTAGGCCAATGCACGGATTCTCAAGTCAACGCCCTCTTCACGAGATTGCAAAAACATCTGTCTCCTGGAGGTTGGATTGTCTTGAAGGAGAATCTGTCCAACAATCATTTGGGTGAGGATGTTTATGATGAGACGGATTCGAGTGTTACGAGGACGGATGAGAAGTTTAGGGCCTTGTTCAAGGAGGCGGGATTGAAGATTGTGTCTACCGAGTTGCAGAGGGGGTTCCCTAAGGATTTGTATCCGGTGAGGATATATGCTGCTCAGCCGGAGGCTTGAAGAGGTGGAGATACAACAGCATGAGGGGAGAGAGGAGCAGCACTCTAGAGCTCAAGAACAAAGAGGCTCGGTCGCGAGGCCATGTCTACCAAGAGGAAGCCCTGACATTGGTACTCGCATACGTTGCGGAAGGAAGCGCATCACATTGCTTCAGAGCATCTCCACACGGTATCAGACATGAATATGAATGTCCGAATCACTCAGTGCAGGAAGACACGACGATAGAGCTGTACCAAGGCAAAGAAGTCGAAAGAGGAGCAGCGAGAAATAAAACACATTCTATTGCCGTTGATCAAAAAGAATACCAAACCCCTTCCCAAAACAATGCAGTCTTGTCCACCATATTCGTGAGTGACCAAGCCACCCATGCCCAAAGCAATGCATGCAACCTTTCCTAGGCACCCCTCCTGTACGCATACCCATGCCCCATATCCGAACATCAAGACAAGCCTTCTTCAACGCCACAAAGCAACAAAACACCTTTCCTTCACATCACAATCATCCACCTCGACCGCCTCTAGCGCTCCAAGGTTTGAAACTCCTCCCCATACCCAATCTACGTCCAGTGCCAATCTTATTGCCCACCTGCGTAACACTGGTCCCATGGAATGTAGTAGCCGGTCTGAATGTTTCTTCCTTTTCTCCTCCTCCTCCTGGACGTATCACCTCTTGGTCTGGTGGTGAAGATGGCGGTTCCGGTGGTGGAGGGCTCGAGAGAAAAGTATACGGTTTTGAAAACGAAGGTGCTGTTGTTACGTCTTGCTCAACTCGTTTTGTAGTTGTGGGTTTTGTCGTTAAAGGTGTGGTGCGCAATTTGAAATTTGGGAGTTGGATTGGTTTTGTTGGTGGTATTGCGTTTCGTTTTGGGTCTCGTGAAGACACGTTTGAGATGTCATTTAGCGGGTTAGAAACGTAACGGGGCATGGATGCTGGCGGTTTGGGCGCTATTTGTGTTTCTGGCACGCTGGATGTGCGGGTCAGAGTTGCTGGGTGTGGTGCTGCATCCGTCGCGACCTTTGGTTTGCCGAAGAAGGACATTATGTTAGCTGATCCTTGGGCGGCTTTGGTCCTCTTGATCGGTGCTGGTGCCGCTTTTCGTGCGTCGATGTCGCGGAGTCTGGCTTCTGATTGTGCTGCTTCCAATTCCTCCATTCGTGAAGCAGCTGTGGTGATCTTCGGTGGTATTGACATTGATGCTGTTGAGAAGCCTGCTGGGTTCTGCATTGTTACTTTCGAGGCTGGCATAAATCCAGCTACAGGTACCATAGGACCGCCTGACTGATCATCTGTCCTGCGTCGTTTGTTTGCGTATAATCCTTCCTTGAAATCGATATTCTTTCCTTGGTCCCATCTTGCATTTTCACTCTTAGGGAAAGTGCCGTCCACTGGATAGTGAGTGTCTTCGGGTGTTTCGTAACCACTGCGTGCTTCAATGAGCTGTTTCAAATCAGGCTTATCTCTTCTCAATGTCCTGGCGAGTTCGTTGACTGCATCGTCATAGAGCTTAGGTCCTTGAGTTTCGAAGAAAGCCTCTATTCCTCTTTGCGTGAGGAAGTGAGACATGGTTGTTTCCCCTGACTGACTGTTTTTGTTGGGACAACTCAGGTACAGCAACGCTTGAGCTCTGGTCATGCCGACATACAATAGTCTTCGTTCCTCATCAATATCATCAGCTCTTGAGTGAGGTATTGAGCCTTCATAACAGGCGGGGATGAATACAACAGGCCATTCAAGACCCTTTGCTGCATGGATCGTTGAGATGGTAACATGCTGTTGGGTCTCATCAGGGTTCTCATCTTGTTTCCGCTGGACTTCGCTCGAGAGCGCAATGTTTGCAAGGAAGAGAGTCAATGCATCCTCATTAGCATTGATGAGGCGCTGTTCCAAGCCTTCAATCTCTGGAAGAACTTCTTCTTCAACAAACTCCTCGCCTTGTGCCATGGCAGCCGTCAAATCCGCCGTTTGTGCTTTGAGTTCTTCAATATTGGCCCATCGAGTTTCGTAATCGTCTGGGTATCTCTTTTGCAGGTATTTTGAGAGTTCCAGCTTCTTGATGAGATATTCGACCAAGTCGAATGGAGACGCTTGCTGGTCATCTTTGCCAGTGAGCTTCTTCTGGCCAGTCAGAACAAGGTTGACCAGATCTGTCAGACCCTTCGATGCCTGAGCGGAGAGTTTCGTATCTGATCGTGTTTTTCCTTGGACGCTGTCGAGGACTATCTTCCACAAACCGCTGCGCTTCCTTTCTGCTTCGTCTATCAAGCCTTTGACTGTGACATCGCCAACACCGCGAGTTGGTACGTTGATGACACGCAGCAGTGCATCGTTATGATCTGGCTGATTGATAATGCGGAGGTAGTCCAATATCATCTTGACCTCAATACGATCAAAGAATTTAGTTCCACCAACCATGCGATATGGTATGCCAGAGTTACCGAGTGCTGATTCGATATGTCTGGAGACAGCTGCCGAACGGAGTAAGACTGCAAAATCGTTGAATTTCAACAAGTCTGCACTTAAAGCTTGCGTTCTCCTGATCTCCGAAACCAGCCATTTCGCTTCCGCATCTGCAGTAGGAAGTTTGCGAAGGACCGGACGGTCTCCAATACCGAAAGTGGGTTTGAGAGCCTTGGATGGTCTGCTCTCATCTTGCTCAATGACCTTTTGAGCCGATTGGAGAATTGCCCCTGCTGATCTGTAATTTTCCTCCAAATGAATCACGTCCGTTCCTGGGAATCTTTTCTCCATGCGTTCGAGGTTCTTGATTTCAGCATTTCGCCAACCATAGATACTCTGATCGGGGTCGCCAACGATAGTGACATTCTTTTTGAATCGAGAAAACAAGCACATGAGTTCAAACTGTACGCTGTTCGTGTCTTGAAACTCGTCAATGAGAACAGCCTCGATGTTCGAGACACACTGAGGATGTTCCCGAAGAAGCTGAGCACAACGAAGGAGTAGGTCGTCATAGTCCAGCAAGTTGGAGGTTCGTAGTGCTTCCTCGTATTCAGAATAGACAGCACTGAATTCTTGCTCGGCAGCCTTGCGAGTGATTGCGTACTGTTCAGCGCTCATACTCTTGGCTTTGAGACTGGATATCCTGGCTCCTGCGGCACCTGGTTCGATAGAGAAGCCTTGACGCTTGACGATACGGGTGATGATAGCCTTGCTGTCGGACATGTCGGCAATACCGAAATTCTTCTCAATCCCGATCAAATTGCCATAAGAGACGAGAAAGCGTCGAGCAACCGAGTGGAATGTTCCTAGGATGAGTTTCTTTTCCAGACCATCTCCGACAAGACCCTTGATTCGTTCCTTCATTTCTTTCGCCGCCTTGACGGTAAAAGTGCAGACAATGATATTCCATGGTTGAAGTCCCCGTTCGGTGATGAGGTAAGAGACACGAGCAGTGAGCGTTTTGGTTTTGCCAGATCCGGGCGGTGCCAGAACCTGCAAAGCAAGTGAAGGCGAGGTCACTGCCAGCCTCTGGGCTCGATTCAGCCCATCGAGCAGTTTGTCCATGGAGTTTGTTGCATCAAGCTCGCTGGAATTTGGGAAGACGCGTTCTGGAAGGAGGCGACTCCAGCGCGGCGCGAATTCACGTGTCTTTGATGAAATTGAGCAAAATGTCTGGACTTTCGCAAGTCACAAGGGAGACGTACTTATCAGGTATGTGTGAGGTACGCATGCGACAAACAAAAGGTAGTTGAAAGCTGTCGACGCGCTCTTGACTGCGAGGCAGCCGCGAAGTTTTGGTGGATGAGAAAAAGAGCAAAAAGAATTGCCTCGAGGGAGAATCGAACTCCCATCTAAGGATTACCCAAGCCATGCTTGGTCATTTCAATGACCGATATGAGACCTTCGTACTAGCCGTTATACTATCGAGGCGGGTTATGAAAGAAAGTAGATCTACAACACACATATCCTCTACACAATTTGAAGCCCAGCGCATCGATGCCGACAGCCAATCCTCACAACCTTGTGATGCGAGCCGGCAGTTCGAGCTTGCTGTTTGTCGTTTGATATGCTGCAAACTTTTCCCGTGCTCAAAATTGCAGAACTCGAATTAGTTGCGAAACCAAGTGAAACCCAATGATCACATGCACGATGCGAAGCTTGTGATGACGTGCCTGGCGCCTTCGATACAAGCGTTGTTCGGTCAACTCCCCGCGATAGGCAGTCATCTCTGACCATCTGCTCTCTGCCATCTTCCATTACTTCCAATCTATACCACCAATCATGAAGACATCAGCCATTCTCGCAGCTTGTGCTTCTGGCCTTGCCGTACAGGCATTCAGTGTCCCGAGAATCGCCCAAAATGCCGCCCAGCAAGTCCAAGGCTTCATGTCGCCTGAGCAGTACCTGATCGAACTTGCCCCAGGCGAGACCAAATGGGTGACAGACGCCGAGAAGTGGGCTCTGAGAAGAGTATGCCACAGTAGAATCACTCTCCAAGGCTACGCTGACCAGACTACAGGAAGGCATCTCATTCTTCGATATCACCGACACGCCTGACCTTGGTTCCGTGCTCAAGTCCAATGCCGCAGTCAAGTTCCCGGAACATACCCACTACAACTCGACCGTGAAGAGCCTTGCCCGTAATTTGACCAAATCGAACATGCACGATCACCTCGAGACCTTCACCGCCTTCCACACACGCTACTACAAGAGTGAATACGGCGCCAAGTCATCATTCTGGCTGTTGGGCCAGGTCAATGACACCCTCGCACACGCAGGAGCTCTGAAGCATGGAGCAAGTGTCAAACATTTCGAGCATGCTTGGGGTCAGAACTCGATCATTGCCACACTCCCCGGCAAGACCAACAAGACGGTTGTTATCGGTGCCCACCAGGACAGCATCAACCTCTTCTTCCCTTCGCTCCTTGCAGCGTAAGTACATTCAAAACATGACGAGCCAATGATCACTTCCCACTAGTGGGGACTATGTGGCGCTCCACTATCTACTCGAGAAACATGCTAATTATATTTCCTATTGCAGACCTGGAGCCGACGACGATGGCAGCGGTACCGTCACTATTCTCGAGGCATTGCGTGTTCTGCTTCTTGACCAGGACATCATCGAGGGTAAGCAAGAGAACACCGTCGAATTCCACTGGTACAGCGCTGAGGAGGGTGGTCTTCTTGGATCTCAAGCCATCTTCCAGACCTACGAGAAGACTGGCCGTGATGTCAAGGCTATGCTGCAACAAGACATGACCGGTTACGTCCAGAAGACTCTTGACGCTGGAGAGCCCGAGAGTGTTGGCGTCATTACCGATTTCGTTGATCCCGGCCTTACCGAGTTCATCAAGAAGGTCGTCACCACCTACTGCGACATTCCTTATGTCCTTACCAAGTGTGGTTACGCATGCTCTGATCATGCCAGTGCTAGCAAGGCTGGGTACCCAAGTGCTTTCGTAAGTCATGGTTTCTTATACGGTCTCGAGACACGACTGACAAATTTCAGGTGATCGAGAGTGATTTCAAGTACAGTGACAACAAGATTCACACCACCGAGGATAAGATCGAATATCTCAACTTCGATCATATGCTACAGCACGCAAAGCTGACCCTTGGTCTGGCCTTCGAACTTGCATTTGCTAAATTCTAATTAGCTTGATTATGTCATTTTACATCGCATTTATGCATACAGGATGGTCGTTTGGTGGGTTACCTGGTAAATGTTCTGTTCAATAATCAACTCTTAAATTTCATCTTGTTCTCTCGCATGACGATGAGCCTTCAACACATCAAGCGAAAATGCCGAGCCGCCAGCCTTTTGGTGCGAGATCGGTGCTGACAAGCACAAGCACAAGCGGTAGAAATGTTCTGGGAATGACGACCGCAGCCAGATCACTCTGTTGCGGCTCTGCCCTAATTCCGTTCAGCTTGACGGAACAATTGCTCTCGCCACTGAGGACCGGTGATCAGTGACAACCACAAGAAGGCTCGTTTACGTTCCGCGTACTTACCGCGTACGCATTTGGAGGAACACCAGGTGGTTGCATGTAACAGTGATCGATTTCTCTCTGCTTGCAGCCCAGCCGTTCAAACTCTGTACATAACATGATCGGTAATAGCGCCATCTGTTTCCCGAGACACGGCGTCCCGAGATAGGTGCGTACTTTTCTTCACTCAACAGGTCAAGCTTAGTGGCCTTTGCTTCATACGAATGCTTTGAATCCCCAAACCACCTTGCCGTGTCAGAAGCTGTGCCAAAGTGAGACCTCCACCTTACAACGGCGACCAGCGGCAGCCGGGGAAAGCGTTTAGATCTTTCGGAAGTACAACGGCGATGAGCCGGAGCTGCCGATTCATCTTGTTCTGACATCTGGTCTTCAAGAGAATGACGAGGAAGATGTGGTGGACTACGAGTATTCAGCTCTGCTTTTCCAGCAAACTCGCTTCGCCTTCCAGAATTGCCGCCCTATCCAGAGGCATGGATAAAGAAATGCTTGTTTTTGACCTTGGTCCTGAGCTTGTTGGTAGACTTGCATGGAAGGATGATTGATTTGGCGGGTTGACCCGCGGTACATTCACCACCCTTGACCATATCGCGTCTCTGACTCGTGGAATTTTTCCGTCAGCTGTACAATGTACAAAGCTCTTGTTTGGAAGCGAGCATGCGTGCCCGTTTTGGTATGTTTTCGTTCCTGACTGCTTTGGTGAAGATACCGCTTTCGCACATCGCAAGGTGACTAGGCACTGCGGTTTGCGGTCATGACCCATGCAGGTGCTTCCAGAATATGAAATACCAATCCCCAAGAAGATCGGCGCATTGCGGAGGATTGTCTGCATGTCCCGAGCTGCTGGACGGATTCACTTTTTGGCAGCTGTCAGACTTGGGACTTCGAGTCAGAAGTACTCTTCCATGTCTTGAGACCCTATGAGAGCTTGATTCAATTCTCGTCAGATACACTTTGTGGCCTACTCGAGAGCAACCTCATCTTCCAACCATCGGATGACTTCAGAAATCACCAATGCGTCCCATTTTTCACCGTTCGTATCAGAGATTCTTCCTTGTTTTCAGCTGCTCTCCATTCTGGTGGACCATGCTTTTCGAGATCTTAACGACTATTTGGGGAATTGTGGGTCTAGAGATGTTCTCGCCCACCAAAATTTCAACCGCAGCCGAGAATCGCAAGCGGGAGATTTCTCCGCCTCTTGTTCGCACTTCGCGTTCGCGTTTTCCACAACTCTCATCTCCACGTCAGTGGTGGGTTTCACGATCCATAGTTCCGGCTGTGGGCATCCTTCCGCAAATGAACCAGATGAAGATTCGAAAGCCGTCGAAGCCACCGAAGGCTACCATGTGTTCTGCTGTCACTCAAGGACCGAGTCCGCTAGGCCTCCCGTGTTAGGCATTGCACAAGGTCGAGACAGGTGCAAAGTGATCTTCTTGCATGGATCTACAGCAGAAGTGCCAGGCTCCCCAGAGCTGAGTCTCTATTCGGAGATGCATTGTAGGTGGATCTACTTCGCGGCGCAGCACCTCTGCACCTCACGGTCCTTACCAAATCGTCCTGCAGATAGGATGCCGCATGCTCGCTAAACATGTAAAAGCTCTAGAACCTTAATGCCGCCCTTAAACCAGTTGGGAAAGGCTTATACTTTCTGCAAAGTGCCGGCAAATATCGAGAAATGAACCAACAGCCTGAACCCTCTCTGGAATCCTCTCCGGCACACGCCACATAAACTTCGACTGCAGAGACGCATGCTGGCCTTGTTGTTCATGAAATCAATCGTCGTTAACACCTTCTTCTAACCACTTAGATAGACAGTCGATGACCAGGAAACAGTCGTCCAAAGTTCTGCGAATCTCAGTCACAGTGGATCTCTGTGCGCCTGATTGTATCACTATATTTTTTGGTTAGTGTGCGAGGCTTGCATTGGATTGCCTCCACCCCGGAGAATGTACGTACGTGCACTCAGCCGCTTCCCGCAGCAGGAACAGCCCTCTACACTTTCTTGGTACTCGAGGTGACTAGACTCGGTCCATGGTCCATCAGGCTAGCCGATTGTTCAGCCTGGCAAGTGTAGGGCCGCATGGTTCGGCCATCCCGGATGCCGTGATATCGGTACACCTTGATATATGCTCTTCCAAACATGATATATTAAGCATGCTGCCCATGTGTGAGAAGGACCTCAATCAAGCAGTTCCTCTTCATCTTACATTCGCTCATTTGATCTTGCCTCTTTCGAGGTGATCACATTCGTTATGAGGACTTCATTCTTGTCCAGCATTGCTGGTCTTGCAGCTCTTGCAGTCTGCCAAAGCTCAACAGATGGTTCCTCAACCTCATCTTCAGCATTCATTTCATCCAGCAGCTCGCTTGTTGCAACAAGTTCATCGAGTTCTTCTCTCGCCACATCAAGTTCATCGAGCTCTTCCCTCGCTACATCAGATTCATCGAGCTCTTCCCTCGTTGCAACAAGCTCCTCGAGCTCTTCTCTTGTTACATCAAGTTCCTCGAGCTCTTCTCTCGTTTCCTCGAGCTCGTCCACAGTGGTTTCTTCCGCCTCCTCTTCAGTCACTGCTCTGACTGTCGCTACTGATGCTTCGGGCCAGTACACGGCTATCAACGCTGCTATCTACGCTGCTCAAAACTCTGGTATCCCTACTATTGTCGTGAAGGCGGGTACATATTCCGAGGCCATCGCCGTCACCGGCACCCAGACGGTGACTGTCGTCGGACCTTCCGCCAGCTCAGTTGCCCAAAACCAGGTCAACGTCATTGCCAGCGGCAGCAATGGTGTCGTCAACATCGCTACTTCTAACACCAAGGGTGTCACTTTCAAGAACTTGAACTTGACCAATACTGCCACCACTGGAACCGCCCCTGCCGTCTACATTAGAGGAAGCAAGCATGGATTCTACAACTGCGCCCTCATTTCCGGCAGTACTGGCGTCTACTACTCCTCCTATGGAACTGCTCTCATTGCCAACTCCTACATCGAGGGTACTAATTATCTCTTTACCAACTACCCCACTGTCTACGTCTATGGATCAACCATTGTGCCTACTGCCCCTAGCGCTCTGATTGTGTATGCTAAGGGTGTGACTACCGGTGCGAACATTGGCAACTCCACTGTGGTTATCGATTCAAGTTCAGTGGCTCAGAAAGCTGGATTTGCCAACACCAACGTCTTCCTTGCAGCAGCCAACAATGGTAACTTCACACAAGTTGTGTACCGTAACACCAACCTTGGAAGTTTGATCGCTTCTAGTGGTTTCCACCCCAGCTCTTGCAGCTACATCGATTTCTTCGGTGAATTCTCCAACGTTGGACCTGGTTCTTACTCCGCCAATGCCATCAGCAGATCCAAAGTTTGCGACATTCAGATGACTGTCGACCAGGCCAATGCCTTTACTATTGATCAAGTCTTTGGGTATACTTTTGCAGGCTACAACTCCTTTGACACAACCTGGGTTGACTCGGATGTACTGAGCGTGATTCAGAAGTCCGACTCCGCTCAAGTTGCTGCAGTCTCGAGCTCTGTTGTCACCTCTTCAGTCTCATCAACTGTATCATCCGCGTCATCCTTGTCAACCAGCAGTGTCGTCTCTGGCAGTATCAGCGTCTCTGGTAGCAGTAGCATCGCGTCTAGCAGCAGTGTATCTAGCAGCGGCGTTGTCTCTGCCAGCAGCACCCTGTCGGTTTCCAGCTCGAGCACATGTGCCACACCTACTCCTTCGGCTACTTTGATTGTCTCTCAGAATGCCACGGCTTGCCAGTACGGCAACATCTCTGCTGCCATCGCTGCTCTTCCTAACGATAGCAAGCCTTACACCATTTACATCATGCCTGGTACTTATAACGAGCAGATCAGCATCACCAGAAACGGCAAAGTCACTCTTATTGGTGAGACCAGCTTCAAGAATGACTACAGTCAAAACCAGGTCAAAGTTCAATTCTCGAGCGGTCGTCTCACCTCATTGAGTCAGAACGAGCAGACTCCTGTCATCAACTCTAAGAAGACCAATGACAACTCTGGTCTGGCAATGTACAACATTGACTTCATCAACTCGTACCCTCAAACTGCCAACACCGCTGCTCTTGCTGCTGATTTCTATGGTAACAACATGGCTGCTTATGGATGTTCTTTCATTGGCTTCCAGGATACTCTTCTGGCCAACAAAGGTGTTCAAGTTTTCTCGAACTCGTACGTCGAGGGATCTATTGACTTTGTGTGGGGCTTCTCGACAGCTTATTTCTACAAGTGTGTGATCGCCACCAACACCAAGGGTGCATGTATTGCTGCTCAAGGCCGTACCGCCGGAGTAAATTCTGCATACATCTTCGACTCGTCTTACGTTACCTACACCTCCACCTATGGCAGCACGTTTGGAGCCAGTTACCTTGGTCGTCCTTACAGCAACTATTCCACCGTTGTGTACAAGAACAGCTATCTCGACAAGCACATCAATGCTGCTGGTTGGCAAGTTTGGTCGACAGGCAACCCTCAAACGTCGAACGTTTTCCTCGGAGAATATAACAATACTGGACCAGGAGCATGGGTCTCAGGAACTGCTCGTGCTTCATTTGCGACCAACATGACCGATGATCAGGTTGCAGCTTACAGCCTTGCAAGCTGGGTTGGAGACACTAGCTTCATTGATCAGGCTGCTTGGAACTATGAGACGTCTTGGAAGTTCCCTGCATCAACTACTACTAGCGGCGCCAGCAGCACTTCTTCTGGTGTCTCCGGTCCTACCAGCACTGCTTCTATCAATGCCCACCCTGACAGCGGCACCGTTCCTCCTCAGTATGCAGTCATTGTCTCAGCAGATGGTCAGCACAATGCTTCGTTCACCAATTTGACCGCCGCTCTTGCTGCCCTGCCCAATGACAACACCAATCAGACCATCTTCTTGTACGCTGGTACATACAACGAGCAGATCCCTTCAATCAACCGCCCTGGTGCTGTTCGTGTCATTGGTTACACCTCTGGTAATCCTGGACAAAGCTACAAAGACAACTCTGTCACTGTCACTTTTGCTCGTGGTCTCTCTGTTTCTCCTCTACCCAGTGGTCACAGCGATGCAGAAACTGCGACTCTCGCAACTGCCTCGAATAGAATCTCCTTCTACAACATCAACTTCATCAACTCTGATAACCTTGATGGTCTGGAGGCAAGTTACGTCACATTGGCTGCCTCTATCTATGGCAATGATATTGGTTTCTATGGATGCGCCTTCGAGGGTTGGCAGGACACTCTCCTGACTGGCGCAACTGCAGGCTATCAGTACTACGAGTCTTGCTACATCTCAGGTGCCATTGACTTCATTTGGGGTTACAGCAAGTCCTACTTCAAGGGATGCACTATTGGTGCCAAGAAGGCCAAATCTGCCATGACTGCTCAGAGTCGTGCTTCTGCTTCTGCTATTGGCGGCTACATCTTTGATCAGACACTTTTCACTTCTGCTACAGATGCAACAGTCGATCTCACAGGCACTGTCTACCTGGGTCGTCCTTATTCTGCTTACGCACTGGTTGTTGTTAAGAACTCTTATCTTGATGACATTATCAACCCATCAGGTTGGAAGGTTTGGTCAGCCACTGACCCTCGTACTGACCACATTACATTCGCTGAATTCGCCAATGTTGGTCCTGGCGCTTGGCAAAACAATGTTGCAGCCCGTCAAGCCTTTGGTAATGCCACTCTTTTGACATCTGACACTTACTCCCTTGCATCTGTTATGGATAACACAGCTTGGATTGATTCTACCTACTGGAACTCGATTGTCACTCCTGAGCCCGCTGTCGTCAACAATACTGCTCCCAACAATGTCACTGTTTCAGGATCAAGCTCTTACAACGGTACCGTTCCCCCTACCGGTGCTATCATCGTTTCCAAGAACGCCATTGATGGTATGACCACCTACGACACAATCCAAGCTGCTCTCAACGCTGCACCCACCTCGAGCAAGACAAATGCTACCATCTTCATCTACCCCGGTACATACAACGAGCAGTTGATTGTCAACAAGAGCGGCACAACCATCTTCATGGGCTATTCTGACTCGACCGATGACTACAGCAAGAACCAGGTCACAATTCAGCAATCCTATGGCGAGGATACTCAGGGCACTGGAAGCGATGTTGATGCCGCCACCGTCTATGCTACTGGCAATTACTTCTATGCGTACAACGTAAACTTCAGAAACAACAACGGCACACAACAGAACATTGCTTCTTTGGGTTTCGCAGTCAAGAGCAGCAAGTATGCCTTCATGCACGGTTGTCAGATCTACGGTAACCAGGATACCTTGTACATCTCTGGAAACATGTTCACCTTCAAGACTTACATCGAGGGTAACGTCGATTTCATCTTCGGTGCTGGCTCTGGCTACTTCCTCAACTCGACCATCTCGCCCAATGAAGACGGTGATTCTATTACTGCTGCTAAGCGTGCAACCAACACTACAGCGGCAGGATTCGTCTTCGATCAGTGCACAATCGTACCTGCTGCTGGATCTTCTGGATTCAAGAATGTCTCGCTAGGACGTCCATGGAACAATTTCGCCCGTGTTCTTTATGCTGGCTGCTACCTCGATGGATCAGTTGGCTCTGCTGGATGGACTCAATGGAGCAAGTCATCGCCTCAGACTGATGGTGTGACCTTTGCTGAGTACCACAATTACGGGCCTGGAAGCAGTACTTGCAAGCGTGCCAGTTTCTCAGAGCAGTTGTCTGATTCTGATGCTGCTCAGTTCCAGTTGGCCAACTTCTTCCCTACCACATCCTGGATTGACTTTTCCGTTGTTGATGTCCAGCCTTTCACTGCTGGGTTCGGTTCTGCTCCTGCTGCATGTGTCAGCTCTTCTTCCTCGTCTTCCTCCATGCTCTCAACGATCTCTTCCACCAGCAGCAGCTCTGTTACTCTGCCCCTCGTTACCACACAGGTCACCACCACTATCATCCAGAAGGCAACTGCATTCACCACACTCACTCAAGGAGACATTACTTCGACTTCTGTAACTTATGTCACAGAGAATGATGGTCTGACCGTCACTCCTCCGGCTGTTTTGAAGACTTCAATCATCAAGGCAACCAGCGTTCTGACTTCGACTACTACAAAGGCAGCCAAGACCGCAACTGTGAAATCCACTTCTGTTGTCATTGCCACCGTTACTGCCTCTGCTAAGGATGTCACTGTTCAGCAAATCTCGACCGCCTCGGGTGAAACTACCGTCTCTGGCAAGGATACGACTATCAAGAGCACTGAAACCGACTATTACACTGTATCTGTCGCTGGAAAGACCTCGAGCGTCAAGGCTACTAGCACTGTCATTGCAACTTCGACTTCTTCTCCCAAGCCGGTCACAATCACTGAGAACCTTGGCTCTGTCGTAACTGTCTACCAGACTTCGACATTGAAGGGTGCAACAGTCAGCAGTGTGACTACAGTTCAAGGCGCAGATGTCACCAGCTCGACGACTCTTAAGGCCTCAACTGTGACTATTTCAAGCTACTCGGTCAAGACAACCACCAAGGGAACCACTATCACTGCTTCATGTGTCCCCACTGCAGCAGCTGCTAGACTCTTCAGAAGAGGTCTTGAGGCTCGTGCTGCTGGAACAACCACCATCTTTGTTAGCACTACTCTGACCTCCTACATCAAGACTTCGGTGGTCACCAGCGCAGGATCAACCCTATACACCAGTGTAACGAGCACCAGCACTATCGGTGGAACCAGCACTCTCAAGGCTGCTACTTCTACGATCTTGAGCACTTCATACGCAACTTCGACTGATCTCATCACTGAGAGTGCCGCCGCCGCAACTACCACATCAGTCATTCTGTCTTCTTCAGCAACTACTGTGACTGCTGCTGGCTCGACAGTGACAAACCTTGCGTACACTACCATTTACAGCACTGTTTCTCTGCCTGCAAGCACTTACTACAGCGTCGCAACTGTGAAATCCACACAGACAGTTTCCGCTGATGCCGCCACCGTGACCAGCCTCAAGCTCGTTTCCAGCACCACTGTCGTTACTGCTGCTCAATCAACTGTGACCATCACAAACGCTGCAAACTCGACGACTACTATCCTGACCACACTTCCTGCATCCACAGCAACTGTCTACAAGACTAGCTCGCTCAAGGGAAGCACAGTCAAGGTCACTGTCACTCCTGCTCCTGCCACCAAGACGACGACTGTGAAGAGCACTTCAACCGTCTTCTCGACTGTTACAAAGACTGCTAAGAACGCACCTGCTTGCACAGATTAGAAAGGTTTGATGTTTTGATTGTCTTGTTACGAGTTTCATGTTTTTGTATATACAATAATACCCTTTTAATGCATATTATTCACCATTCAAGTTACCTCGTCCAATGAATACTGCGATGACATGTAAAGACTTTTTGAACATAATCACATGACGATGGAAGCTCTCCATTCGTCTTTCGACACAATGTGGGACTCGACGGGAAGACGAAAAGGCAGACCCACCCTCATTTTTGTTATACTGATATCTATTTGAGTATGGGTAGTAGCTACCCCTTGAACCACTCTGCTTTGATGGAAACCTGCCTAATATTGCTTCGAAAGCGGTGTTTTTCCACTTCGACTGTCGTCATTGTTGCCCAGGTCGATTCGACTTTGCTCGCGACAAAAATGCAGCCACAGCATTAAAGCCACGTCAAGACCCAGCATATGATATATCGATCAGTACTCGAGCTATAGTCTCCAGCACTCTTTAGCATGATGAAATAGTGTTATTCTATGACCTCCGTAAGTGGGAAGTCGGTCGGACATCGTCGTCGTCAGATACCAGCTGTAGCGTCCGATTTGAAGCCTCCCACTTGGACTCGAGATATCTCAACCAATACTCGACCGATAGTTCTGAAACTTTCATAGTGTATAAGCATAGCGGCCTTCTACGTGAAGTAGCGACAGTAACTCGAGTAAACGTCGTCGCCACCCGATATTTTCCAAAATTTTTGAATCTCTCCAAAAAAAAAACCTAGACCTTCCTGAACCTCGTCAGACAACCCTGATTAGAGTGGGACGGTGCAAAAAGGATGGAACATCTGGGAATCGAACCCAGGACCTTCAGTACTTCCCATACGACAATTCAGAGGAGATCCCTAAAGTTGCCCTTGCGAAACCGACGTCATACCTAAGTAGGGGTTAGCTTGATTGAATATTACTTGGAAAATGACGCGTCTTACCACTAGACCAAAATCCCGAAGATGGCTTAATTGGCAGATTTTAACAATATAGCGAAAGACAACGTCACGAGCCCGAGGTCCATGGCTTAACACACCGCCCACCAGTATTTATGCGAAAACCTTCGAATCATTAGCTTATTATTGTATATCTAGGTGGCAGCGAGATGGAGCTTAAAGTAGTAGAGCTACTGCAATGCTTAGCCGCGAGTGTACCATCTTGTCGAGGACAAAGGTTTCCGTCGAGTATCCTCTATTAATTAAATTGTTGATTTGTCCTGGCAAATTCCTGGTCGAGTACGGAGTACGGAGTATCCTCGAGTCCGAGGGTGGCGGTCAGTGGCAAATATAGGCGAGATCCGAACCTCGAGGCTTCAGGCTTCACGACCCCGAGTGTAACTCCGTACTAACAACAATTTCTGGAAGATCAAGCATCAAATGCTCTTCTTCGCAGACACTGACCTCAATGTTAAAGTACAATCCAAGCAGAAAAAACGACTTCTGCTAGACGGTTTTGTTGGTTTTCTTTGGTGACGACATCAACACTACCTTCCCAAAACAATCGAGAAGCTCAGTGTCGGTCGTAAAATACACGACCATCCAATCACCATCCTCTCGAGCACATGTCAGATCATTGAGAACAAGGGTCGAACTGTAAACACTCATATGAGAGACCAAGAGGCTATGGTCAAGGCTTTATTGCAGTCTCTACCAGTGGAATGAGAATGTTTGTAATGCCTACTCAACCTTCTTCATACCGCATGGTCTAACAAAAGCATTCATGCAGTAGAGACAATACGAATCACACACCACTCCCGGAAGCAAGGTGGTCACTAAGATTAGCTGCTTCAATGCATAGTGTTTTTGAGTGAAAGGTCTATGTTCGTTGAGAGCTTGCAGAAGCTCAGTACATGAGGTGCTCTCAGTGGAAGGGGTCTCTGATTGTGAAAACATTATGCATTGGGACCATAATGAACATGGGTTGGAATGACAACAGGGAGTGTGACGAAGTTGTATTTTCTGATCTACTTCAAAAGAATGCTACGTAATGGGAGGAAAAAAGAGCGTAGCAAGTTAACGCCTCTTGAGCTTGGGCTTCTTGGAGGCCGGCTTTCCATCTCCGGCATCCTCTGGGGTTTGCTCTACCTTACGCTTTCTGGGTTGACGTGGAGCGGTCGGTGCAGACGCAGCCGGTACAGCTGGTGCAGCTGGTGCAGCTGGTGCAGCTGGCGCAGCATGTCCTGAAAAGAAAAAATCTGCGGGAAAATCAGAAGGCGGCTGGTAAACGTTGTCGGCGTAAGAGGAAGTGGTCGGCTGAGTTGGAGGAGATTGAGCTGAAGCAGCTCTAGTGTCATCATTTGCCTCATCGTCGGCCGCAGGTGTTTCGGCAGCCTTGTTGACATTGGCGGTTCGGGCAGCCTTCGCGGCCTTGAAAGTCTTGCCAGCAGTTCCCTTCCCACTTCTGCCAGGAACGCATGACTGTCCAGAGTCCTGATGAAAGGGTTCATCCACTGCTGATCCTGGACGACCGACTTCCCAAAAGATTGGCCTTGAGCCAGAACTGAAGGTCTTGAGTTTGGTGTCACGAAGAATAGGAAAGTTCTTGCTGAAGAGCGCAACATTAGGTATCTTCTTGCCCTGTAGCTCGCCCTTCCAGAAATCATGGTACGGGTGCTTGACCCATTCCGGAGAGTCCAGCATCTCGATGAACTGTTTCATGTTCTCTGTGGTAACTGTGGCCTTCTGTTTCGCATTTGCGATCCTGCGCTTATCCTTGATTATCTCTTTATCCGGAGTGTGGTAGTAAAAGGTACCTCCCTCTGGCAGGTAGATATTGAGGTACTGGTCCAGCGGGTAAATAGCATCCAGCTCCTCGGGTGGACGGTTTTGCGAAGGCTTCTCGGACGTTGTGAGATGAGCAATCGCAGCAACACCCTTCCTCTTGCTCCAGTCTTTGGCTAGGGATTGGTCAAATTGGGTTCCAAAAGGAGGGACGTTGTGGCCATGTGCCAGTCTGACTGCCGACCATACAGTGTAAAGGTCACGATTATGGAGTATCTGCTCCAAAGGTAGCGTTGCCTGATTTGTTCCGGAGGATCCAGTCCGATAGATTTCGCCAGCGCCAGACACCACGTTAATGCCAAACTCAGTGAACAGTAGTGTTCTTGTCTCAAAATCGGTCTTTGGGATGGCCGACTTGACACCGAGAATTGCAGTGTCTGTTACACCGTCCATTCTAATCCAGCGGACACGAGCTAGGCCATTGCTGTTCACGAATCCTACTTGATGACCATGAAGGTTCTTGGCGCTCACTGCAGCATCCGGAAACTGTACGGTGTACTTGCGGTCTTCGTTTCTCTGACGTGAGACCCACAACCCACCTTGAACTTTTGCAATAGCAGAATCTCTTGCCCCTTTGTTGTTGACCCATGAATCACCGGTCGCCCAAGCGGGACGAACTGTGTCTAGGAGCTCGACAAGATATCTATCAGGGGGTAAGTGTGCTAGCACAGCAAGGTAAAAGTATTGATCCGGCTGCAGTGACAAGAACAAGGCCTTCCAATCCTCCTTGAGCGCCAAGTCGTGACCAATAACTGTGTGCAGCTCTGGTAGATTCATTTCCCACACTGCATCCAGCTGTTCATGTCGTGCAGCAGACTTAGGGGCTCCTTGAGCCACGCCTAGGCTTTCAATGACCTGGCGCCCAGCGTGATCAAGGACCGGACGAATATCTTCTGTCGAAGATTGAGTGAATTGGGTCTTGATGTAGTTCGCGCATTGGTCTCTGGCGACTTTCAAAGTTGACATGAACGCACCGTGAGCCGAGCTTGTCGCTGACAAGCTGTCCATACGGTCTAGGACTGCTTTGCATAGATCGAGGCGACTAAGTGTCTTCTTCTGAGCGTGCTGCTCTGACAAGATGGCGCCAGCGGTATCGATCATGAAGAAAACATAACGCATGCTCATGTCGACCAGTCTTCTGATTTCAGGACTGTTGCTTCCATACTTGTCACGACCTGGATCGTACATAGGCACGTTGATGAAGGCGTTATCGGGGTTGTGCTTTTTTCCGTCGTCATAGAACTGGATAGACGGGTCGCAGATAATGGAGGTGTACGAGTTCAGTTTGACACCGTTCAAGCTATCAAAGTTTGCCCGGGTCACATTGTTTGTCGTCAAGCCCTGGGCCACGACAATCAGGGGGCGAGTTATGAAGAGGTACCTCTGGAGGAACCTGACGGCTGCCGCTAGGTCCTTGTGTGCGAGCCACTGCCAAAGGTTGTAAAACACCCAGAAACTTCGATCAATGCGGAAGGAATTAGGAGGCACATCGCGCTGATTCGCGATCGATTCGTCCTGGGACAAACGCTCGATGATGTCTCGGGTGAAACCTCCAGCTTGGCCAACAGTTTCCAGAGTCAGAAAAGGTCTGGCATTGAGATAAGCCTCCTCGGTGACATCTTTTCCAACAAACACCACAGGATTTATGCCTTCAAAAGAGTAAGGGGTTGCTTGAGCCTGGAACATCTCACGCAAGCTGTCAGAAAATTGGTGTTTCCAGGTACCGGTGAGGTCGGCGTTCTCGTTTGCATAGAATTGGATGTCGTTAAACAGAACTGTGAGACCTGAGACAACCTCGTCTGAGCAGTTCAGACGGTGGCGCTTGAAGCTTTGCCATCCATCCGTGACAAGACCTCTGAAGAGTTGTACGTCCTCGTAAGAAGGCAAGTATGAGGTGAAATGACCACCTCTCTGTCTGTTAAGCAAGGACCTGTGGCCGAGAAGCTCGATAAGCATGCGTTCCCGATCCTCGGGATCAGAAAGTGCCATCAATGCATCATTCTGGGCAACGGATGCATCTCGGAGTAAGAAAATCTGAGCAGCTTGACCGACGTGTGGAACAACCGTGTCAATAGCACGAGTAAACTCTGCAAGAATGCCTGAGGTACGTGATTCTAAATCCTCTGCGTAACGATCCCATGGCCTTCCTGGGCCTAGAACTGTGCCCGCATAACGGATCGTAAAGACATCGGTCTTCTGACGGTGAAGCTTAGCAACGTTGAGCCAATCCGAGACCTCAACGTGCCAAGCGCCGTCTGCGCGCATATGATCGCAAAGTGCAGCCAGTTCGTTGTACGAAAACGTCCAGGAGCGTATGTAGAAGTGGTGGAAATTTTCCTTTGTAGGTAGAGAAACCGCGGTAGAATGCTCAAGGCTCAGAATCCGTCCAAGTTCGGCATTGGTGACGGTAATGGGGCTTGTGCGGAGTGCCTCAAAGACTGTGAGCTGGTATCTCGTAGAAAATCTATCGGGGAGAAGGAATCCGAAATTCGACTGTATCATCCGAGATGTGTTGAGATTCAAGGACTTGAGATTGGCCTTCATGACGTTGAATAGCTGTTCGGCATAAATCACAGGGTCTTTGTTGGAAACACTGCGGCGTGGGCCGTCAGTAAGACCGCGCTTGATGGTCTTTACGACCATGTTGGCGGTAACAGGGTCGACTGGATCAGAACTGGAGATGAAAGAGTCAGCATTCTTCTTGCGGAGATTTAACAGATCCAAAAGCATACCGTTGTCGGAAGACAGAACTTGTCGATATGGACAAAGGTGGACGATTTTGAAGTTTGTCGATAGTCCATGGCTGGTTCTGCAAAGATGAGGTGTGCTCTTCTATGATTGTCGTGAGAGACTTAGGCTTATCGCCCGTAGACTTTTGGTCCAAATCCATTTTGACAAGCTAAAGTTGATCGGCGAGTACGATTTGCTATGGGAAGTCGGCATATAAATATGCGAAACTTGAATGGTCAGAAAGTTGGAGAAAGGCAGATCAGTGCTTTGAGTCTCTCGATCGGACATCAAGGAGAGGTCCAGAGAGAAGTGAAAGCGCTGCATAGAAAACACTAGAAATGGACAATCGGGACATTGGTCCGGGCCACTCGTTTGCTCTACGCAAACTTGCATCTTGACTGGTGCTTTCTTTGGTGAACCATGTTTTTCTTTGAGACAGACTATCTTTTTCTGTGACAAACTCCAAAACTATTCCGACAGTACTGATCTAAGTTTTCAAGACTCTGGGTAAACCAATTCTTCTTCTACTTTTTCTTGTGCTGATAATTGGTGCATATATATTATAGTCTCGTATTTAGCATGTACAACCTCACAGGTTTGAGCTGCGGAAAGCCAGACACAAAAGTCTGACACGAGGGTCAAAGGAATAGGCAAACAGCTCGGCAGCCCCCTGTTCGTCAACTCACTAGGATTCCTCAATTTGTTGCCAGTGCTAGTCTCAGGGAAGATCATTGTACCTGGTAGATTGGCGTGTTGGTCGGCAGCAACATGCGGTCTACCCGCCCGCGTGGTATAGGTTAATGCGGATCGAACTCGGCGTGATGCCTCAAGGCTCAACGACATTTCGTGTAGAAAATACAACGGTACACCGCCGTCCGAGTATCATTCATAAGGAAGTCAAACATCGTGCGTTGGGGAAAGGAAGGGACATAATAGTGTGGAACTTTCGGCAAACGGCTTGAAGCCTTCACGACCCGGAGTGTAACTCTAAGCCAACAACCATTTTCGGAAAATGTCAAGCGCAATCAACACTCGTGCTCAGCAAGTGCACTTCAACTTCAATTCGTTTGACCAAGAACTTTTGGAAGACAGAGACGCGATTATACCAAATGCTGGATGAGCTAAGATCTTGAGATCAAAGACATATCCTAATACCCCATGGCGCGATGGTGACCTTTGCATCTAAAGCTGTTTAAAGCAAGACGGAACAAAGAAGCAGATTTCCGGTATGGGCTATAGGAAACCTCTTTGCTCCAATCAACTCCTGAATTCCTTCTAGCGACTCCTCTTCACGATCACAAGTCATGTAGAGCTTTCATGTGCTCGAGCTTACCTCCAGTCTCGAGGATAATGAATTAACCTAACGAAAACTGCCACATCACGTGGTAAGCAATTACCTCTAACAGGTCGGTTAGCTTAGTTGGTTGATTTGATTTGATTTGATTTAATTTGATGATCTCAAGCTATTTACCCTACAAGGGGTATGAGCTGTCGCTAACTAGTACGCATTCTGGCTAATCATGTACGCCAATCTCAGTTGTAAGGAGGGTAATAGTATCTTAATCGAGATAGTCGCTAAACGCCTGTCTAAAGTGCTCTTATAATGAATGAATAATACACTTCCTTCCCTTTATAGTTTAAAGAGGTGTTAGCCTCCTCTATAAGGGTAATTCCCTATGTCGTGTTCTTCCTTATTAGCCGAACACTGCTTAGAGGCAGTTTCTAGGAATAGGTCTAGTGTTGTAGTTAGGTTTTCGAGCACCCTTTTATTGTAAAGTCTTCTAGTTAGTCTGCTAGACGATCTGCTAGCCCTTACTAGCTAGTTTGCTAGTTGGCCTGCTAGACAGTCTACCGGACTACTGCTAGTTAATCTAGTTCTTTTTATATCTGCCCCTAGAGTCTGCCTATCGCCTTTACAAACTCGATAGTAGCTTTTACTGCATTTAAATCTAGTTGCCATTTGTCCTTCTCTCTATTAACCTTCTTACCGTTTTCTTCGTATATTAAGTATCCTCCTAGCGCGTATAAGAGGTCGTAGTATCTACTACTATAGGCAGCTCTTATGTCTCGTCTCTATGCTAACTATCTTAGATAGCAAAATAGGAAGTATAGAACTGTCTCGGTCGCTCTATACTCGCATTTATTAGTTTCTATTACGTTAATCTTATGTAGGTATATGTTTAGACGTAATATGTTTGTTCGTAGTTAGACTAGGATTAACGCTACTATCCTATTAAGAGTGTTATATATCCTTTTTGTATGGCTTCCTAGTAGTGCTTTGTCGATCTTCTATAGGTGTTTCTCGGTTTTTGCCCCGTAGAACCCCTCGTTCCAGGGCTAGTAGTCCATTTCTTTAGCTTTAGCGTATATAATGGATATTAGAACTATAGATGCCCGTGCTAGCAGATTTTGTGCGTCTCTTGTTGCTTCTTAGGCTAGTTCGTTCGCCCTCTTATTCCCTATAATGCCCTTATAGCTAGGCACCTAGTGTAGCGAGAAGGTCGCTCTATTAATTCTCTCTCTAATCTTTAGCACTAGGTTTAGGCTATCATTGATTTTTAGGTTTTGAATGCTCCTTAGCACCCCCTAGTTGTCTAAGAACACCCTAACCTAAACACTCCTATTAGTGTTTTATAGTATGCTTTTAACTACTGTCTATATGGCCTCTAGCTTAGTGTAGTGAACGTTTGTGTCTTCTAACCTTTTAATCGTTTTTAAGGCCTCCTATTCAGCTGTCTAGATCCTAATCCTAGCTTTTCCGTTTCTTACTAACCTATCTATGTAGAAGTTAATAGTTCTAGGTTCCGTTACTGTTGCGAGTTTAGCTTATTCCCTATCTAGTATGTGAACTTAGGCTTTTAGGCCCTATAGCTTACATCCTACTATAGGGATCTTCTCTACTCTAGTCGCTTTAATTTCCTTAAACATTACGGCTGCTTTCCTTAGAGGTAATGTAAAGCGTCTTTTATGCTTCGATTTAGCTAGCTTTACGTGTATGTAGGAGCTATCTAGCTTATGGATACCGATGTAGAAGCGGAGAGACTATTTAAGTAGTCGTTTTTGTAGCGATAAGAATATATTACCCAAATTTTTGGCCCAATATTGGTTTCTGGTTGATTCTAGGACATCTCCCGGACGCCCGAGAGGTGCAGCTTTCCATCGGTCTAACTAGCTTCATCATACGTCGAGGGAAGAGCAAGATACCACGAGAGAAAGTGGGTGAAGCCTAGGTTTTCAGAAATCTCCCGACAATCATTCGTGTCCGCCAGAGTCGAGATTTGCGAAGTCTGCTAACTACAAGATCTTTCCGACATTAAAGAACCTTATCCCTTAAAGTTTTCTGGTCGAGTATCCTCGAGCCCGAGGGTAGTAGGGGTCTGTGGCAAATATAGGCGAGATCCGAACCTCGAGGCTTTAGGCTTTAGGCTTTAGGCTCCATGACCCGGAATGTAACTCCGTATTACCAACTCATTTTCGAAAACTGTTAAGCACAATTAACACTCTTACTTAGCAAGTGCACCTTAATTTCAATCTATTTGACTAAGAAGTTTCGAAAGACAGAGCTACAATAATACAAAAGGTTGTATTAGCTTGTATTTTGAGATTACAAGACGTACGTATCCTTATGGACTGAGTACGGAGTACCACTTTGGTCTTAATAGCCTTTACATTTATCTACCGCAAATCCAAAGCAGTATGGACTACTTGTTGTAGCAAACGAAGGTACGTTTCCTTGTACCGTGCAACCGTTTGTCCAATATCGATATCTGAATGTCTTTAAGCAATTCGTCTTCACGATCACATGTCACGTACCCGAGTAGAGCTTTGCATCATTAGTAGCCCATATGCTCGAGCCTAACTGTAGTCCCGCGCATCATGGATTGAATTGACGAAAATCGCCACATCACGTGGTAAGCAATTACCTCTGACAGGTCGGTTAGCTCAGTTGGTTAGAGCGTGGTGCTAATATCATCCGATATACGGCACGCCAAGGTCGCGGGTTCGACCGTAAGTACCTTCGAAATTTCAGACCTCTGAGTCTTGACTAACAATGTTTCAGCCCGTACTGACCATTCTCAAAAATATTTCTTTTGGGTGTCGTTTTGTAGTTGATCAAACCTACTAGAAGTAAAAAGGTCGCGGGCTCGATCCCCGTACTAATCATCATTTTGCTCTCGTAAAGGGCAGGAAGAGAATAGAGGATGGGCGGGTGGATGATAGAGAAGTAATGAGGTTGGCGGTGGAGTTTTTTGCTGTGGGGCTTGCCAGACGCTGGAAGGGACCATTCAGTTTGTGTCATGCTGTGATGGAGAAGCGTACATAGACACTGAGCACCAGGAGAGTCGTCTAGGATACTGTTTCGTGTTACGGAGATTGTTTGAGAGATATAAGCCCAGGAGAAGCTGATCGCAGTCAGGTTGTAGGCCTCTGAAATAGGATTCCCCATATCTTCATAAGAAAGCAGCATGCGCGTGGATCAAAGATGTTTGAAATAAAACAGAACAGCATCAACAGGCTAGTCTTCTGATATTGATACACATGAGCAGCACAGGTGACGTTGACAAAGCCGATGGCTGATTTCGGCTGGGCTTTCGGTGAAGTGATTTTCTTGCCGAAACACAAAACATGGATGACTGCAGCAAACACAGCCAACATGTCCACAACACTCTGGGGCACATCGCTATATGTCGGTAAGGTGACAATTTTGGCCGACACCATGGTGTTAGAAGAAATTGGTATGTTCAGGAGGTGGTGACTGTACTGAAGGTAAAGGTTTCCTTAACTCTCATTTCCTGTCTTCTTCTTCTTACTCCTCCAGCGCCAATCTTCAATTGTTCTCGTTCGCTACTGCGTCTTAAAATTCTCAGATCAAGTGGGACTTCCTCACAGAATTATATCTACGACTTCCAAGACCAACAAAAACATGGATACCAATCTCATTCACGAGAAGTACGACCTTACAATTGATGGAGTGGACATCAAAATTGCCGCCACTCGACGAGAAGCAATTACAGACCTTACCCCTATTGTATTCCTGCATGGCTTTGGATCAACAAAAGAAGACTACATCGACATTGTTCATCATCCTTCTTTCTCTGGAAGGCCGTTTCTCGCGTATGATGCGCCTGGATGCGGAGAAACTATCTGCAACGACCTCTTAAAGATGTCGATACCCTTCTTGATGGAAACAGCAAAGGCCGTACTCCAACTGGCAGGCATTCAGAGATTCCACCTTTGCGGCCATTCCATGGGCGGTCTCACAGCATTGATGCTGGCGCATGAAGATCCGTCAAGAGTTGTGAGCTTCATCGACATTGAAGGAAATGTCGCCCCTGAAGATTGCTTTCTCAGCCGACAAGTCATCACATACCACTCAGACGACCCGCAAGTGTTCTTCGAAGCCTTTGTACAGAGGGTTCGCAGCTCAAAAGAATTTTCGAGTGCATTGTACTCGGTAAGCTTGCGTCACAAGGTTAGAGTTGGTGCTGTACGCGGCATATTCGAATCAATGGTCGACTTATCTGACAACGCGGATATCATGACGAAGTTCTTGTCTTTGCCGTTTCCTCGCATGTTCATGTATGGAGAGCAGAATGCTTCCCTATCATATCTTGGTCATCTCGGGGCCAACGGAGTGGAGCTGGCCGAAATACCTCATAGCGGACATTGGCCGATGTATGCGAACCCATTGGAGATGTGGCGTCGTATTGCATTATTCTTGGATCGTCAAAGCAATAGGATTTGCATTTGGTCGTAGAAGAGCATAGATCTTGGTATATATATGGGCAGCAGCTTGCAATTTAGACATAGATATCTGTAGCATTACACAGGGAGTTCGAATGCCCTTACACAGATCCGAGACACATCTGTGATTTTTGGCAATGTCAAAAGAATGGAGGCGAACAGTACCTCATTCCCGTTGCCAATTGCTTCGGCAAAACGAAGCATTTCACCGAGGCGGAGTCACACACGACACACGACCTTGCCATTCCTCTCCTAACCTTTCCAAATCTCTTTCCGGCAAAACAATCAAAATTTGCAAGTGATCACAATGGAAACAGCAAGAGCTACGAGGTCTTCTGAGCACAGGGTAGCGAAGAAGCCGAGGAAGAGTGTCGCGTATGTTGTTGAACGCCTTCAATAAAGCCTCGGTTAAACTGATCAAGTGTCCGAACACAGTTGTCAGCGATGCCATTCACACAAAATCAAATGCGATGGTCAAAAGCCTTGTAAAAACTGCAAGGTGGCTGATAGCTCGAAGTGCGATTATCCCGTCAAAGATAGAAAGACGACAGTTAGAGAAAGGTTTGTTGTCAATGGGAAAAGCAAGCTACAACACAGCTAACACGCTTGAAGCTATATCAATGACCTACTCAAGGAGATTGATCGTTTAAAGCAACAAGGTTCCACACCACAAAGCGACCATCAATTACAGAGCCAAAGCAATACGCCAGATCCCTCTGGTAACACCGACTCGGGAAATCCGTTAGTACGAGACGATGCCTGGTTTGTTCCACTTGATGAAAGCCCAATCTTCATCGGAGAGGCAGCATGCACTGCATTTTCGTCTCGACTGAGACAACTTCTACTGCATACGCAGGCAGAAATCCATATCGCCAGGACACACTACGTTCAAGATAGCCAAATCGTGCAAGCGGCTGATGAGAATGCACAATGGCCAAGTCGACCTCAAGCATACCTTCTCGTCGAGTCTGTGATCGCAACTGTCGGACAATGCTACCACATTTCTTCTCTGTCAAGTGTACGAGCCATACTCGAGAAAGCATATACCGACCGAGCTTCTCTAAGCCAGATGAAGCAATGCAAACTTTTCGCCTTGTTCGCACTTGCCCAAGTCTACTCTCCTAGACTAGCCGAGTCGCAGGACTCGCACTTTCCAGGATTACCGTATTTTGCGAAAGCTAGAGCGCTACTTCCTGTTTTGCCGGAGCGTGCTACTGCCGATCATGTAGAGATTCTGATATGTTTCGTAAGTCAAAGTCGAGGCAGGTGCGATGCAATCCAATTGCTGACAGAGCCAGACAATTTACTGTTTAGCGATGAACAGACGACACTCGGCATATTGGTACATCGGGTCTGCAATGCGACTCGCTATGACCTTGGGACTACATCACAATATCGCAGAATCCCAATTACCAGACCTGGCAGCAAGACAGATGAGAGCACGTCTGTGGTGGACCGTTTATGCTCTCGACCGTTTCATCGCCAGCAAGATTGGACATTCTGCTTTCATCCTGGATGATGACATAGAAGTCAGTCCACCTTCTGATGTCGGGCTCACTGATGCACAGAAGGGTGATGTGGTCAGTGCTGACTACCTCTGCGCAAGTATGAGGTTAGCGAGTATTGCTGGCGAAACAATTTCAACACTCTACGGCCGGAAGAAGAGCGATCGACCATTCATTCAGAAAGTACAAGCCATTTTCAAAAGTCTTCGAGACTGGTCGGCAACACTACCGGAGAATGTGAGGATGCAGCCAGATAAACCTGCGAGCTGGCATATTGTTGCTTTGCATCTCTCTTTCAACCAGGTACGTTGAACTAGTATCTCGGGACAACGTGAATGCAAACCACATTACCTGGAGTATCAAGGCGTGACTAATACTTCTGTCAGTGTGTCATCCTTGCGACTCGGCCGACCTTACTTCAAGTCTTCCATGTCACCAATCGTACAAATCGAAGAGATGAAATCCCTCAAGCTACATTCATGCTAGCTGAGACTTGCGTGCATACGGCAAGACATACCTGCCGCCTCCTGACTCAAGCTTGGACAGCACTTCCGGCTCTAGACTATTCTTCAGCTCAGTATCTCTATGCTGCCGCAACTATTCTTGCAGTGGCCAACCTCTGCGTTGGATCTAATGCAATGGCCGACAAGGAGACGTTCCAATCGGCACACCATCTCATGAAACAGCTCGATCGTCTGGGTAACATCGCCGCAAGAGAGTTTTGCCAACATCTGGATGCTGTACTTGGATGCATATCCAGATTCGAGGCTGAGAAGTCTGAGCAATTGCTTGGGGTCACATCGCAAGAACTCTCAAACATGGATCCACTGCGGATGGATGAGATGACGACCGAAATGGCCATCTTCCAGCCAAATGTGCAAGACTTCTTGTCTTATGACAATGCAGATTTGGAAGCTCTGTTTCCTTTCGACACGACGGACATTTGGCCTTATGTGTCGATGCCAGATTTTGAGCCGTGATGTAGGCAGCTAGAAGCAAAATCTTGAATATTTGAAACGTCGTATGCTGTGGTTTGAGGGTCGTTAGGCATCGATGGAGTAGTTCGAGCCCGAGTTCGTCAATTAGTAGAAGGTAAACCTTGTCTGATTTGATAGAAATGAAAATGATCGAGTCTCGATAGTGTAAGAAGTTGGACGCGAAGATGTGCCAAGCACTGAGCATGCACTCTGGCATCATCGCGACTCCGCGCTCGAGTCCATCGCAACGGCTATCAATCATCGAGACTTGAGCTCAGAAATTCCACATCCAAGTGTCGCAGGTCAGTGAAAGTCGGTAGAAAAGACGTCCAAGCTTCGAAATCGCTAACATAGACGTGTTGCAGCAGGAATAATACATTCTCTCTCAGCCCCTGACTTCTGCCTACCTTCCAACTAGCCGTCCACTTCACAAACACATACACGATGCGTTTCGCTCCCGTCGTTCTGGCACTGCCTGCCATGGCAGCTGCCCAGCAGCAAGTCCCTCTTCTCGAGCAGGCCAAGGGCTGGCTCAACAACTTCATCGGCGCCGCTACCTCGAACGTCAACTCTGCCAGCTCAGCAGCTGCTTCAGCTGCATCTGGTGTCCCCAACCCCGCCTATGCCGCCGCCGGCAAGGTTCAGCAGCTCACCGTCACCGACTTGACCAAGGAGAACTACCTCCAGGTCATGAAGCCTGGCGCCGCTACCGCCAGCCCCGGTATTGAGGATTGGATGGTCTACACCACTGGCGGCAACCGTACTTGCTTCGGCATGTGCAACCGCGCCGACGAAGAGTGGATCAAGGCTGTTCCTCTCCTCTCCGCCGTCCCCAGCGCTCCTCAACTCGCCCGTCTGGACTGTGAGAAGGAGCCTCAATTGTGCAACGCTTGGGGTGCCGGTGCTCCCAGTGTCATCTACATTCAGCTTCCCCAGCCTCTTCCCGACCAAACCACCCCTGCCACTACCGTCTACTTCCTCCCCTTGAACCGCACCACCGTTTCCGCCCAGGACTTTGTTTCCATCGCTACCGAGAAGGCCTTCTTCAAGGAGCGCACTCCCTACGAGGGCTTCTTCCACCCCTTCGATGGCATTCTTGCCAAGACCGGTCTTGCCATTCCTTTCGGTTGGGTCGTCTACGGTTTCTCTGTCATGCCTAGCTGGGCTTTGATGATTGGCATTTCCTTCTTCTCCAGAACCTTCATGTATGTTTCCTGACCTGAACCTTCTGACAACATTGTACTAACCGCAACAACAGGAGCAAGAGAATGGGTCCTCAGGGTGGTGCTGCCGCCAGACCTGCTGCCCCCGCCGGTCGCACTCAGTAAGCGATCAATTTGGATCAGACATTCAACAGTTTCCCGCCAGCAGGGATCACAAGTACATCAAGAGAATGCGAACAACAGAGAACCTACAGGTTCAAAATGGAAGGAAGAGAGCAGAAAAGTGTAATAAGCTGTGATTTTATTTGGAGAAGGACATGCCTCTTGCGTACACCCCCCAGCGCCTCTTTTTCCCACGGACACCATGTTTTTTGTTTATAGTGGTCAACCCTTTCTCACCCCGTATCTATCTTTTCTCAAACACTGCGATGAACTCCTGAACTCCTAAACAAGGTCAGACTAAACAAGGTCAGACTGCACAAGATAGAACTGATCCCCACCTTCTGTAGAGGCAGAGGCAAAAGCAAATCATGCGTTCCCTCATGTTCGCCAATGCTCCACTGCAGTCGACTCTTGAAACACTTCCCATGCGTAGAGACATACACTGACCTGATGTCGCCCGATACACATCAAGAAACGAACAGGAGGCCTAATCAAAGCACTCGCTGAAGTCTTGAGCTTCGAACCCACAAATGAGATTCGAACCCGTCGTCGATGTTGAAAGAGGGGAATGGAGGAAGCGAGGGTGCGTCGAATATATACTTCGACGAACGGGGTGCGGGCAGGGTAGTGAGTGCGATAGAGTTGGTGTTTGGTGAAAGCACATGGTTGAATGATTGAGTGATTGAACGATTTCACGATTGAACGATTTCACGATTTCACGATTTTACGATTTCATGATTTCACGATTTCATGATTTCACGATTTCACGATTTCACGATTGAGTGAATGGTAAGCTTTATGGTTTTTCATTGCTGAATGTTGCTTTCTGAATACTGATGATGAGATGAATATAAGTCGCTGTTTCGAATACGCCTGACCCAATGCTTGTACCCCTGCCCCGATTGACCATAATGAACCGCTGACCTAGCCCAACTGAAACGCCTTGAACAGAATATGAGAATGTATGTGTGAAGCGGCTTACTCCTCCATGAGCTCAACAGGGGGACGGGCGGTGTGTGTGATTGGCTTCTGAGCATCTTCGCCAAAGCTCTCTTCCGTGGGTGATGCCTCGCAGCTAGTGTCCTCGACAGAGATGGCAGGCAGATGAGGCGAGTGGCCTTGCTCGATAGGAGAGTAGACGATGGTTATTGAGTCGGCTCTGCTTCTTGTGACGGATGCGGAGACAGGTGCGGTCTTTTCCTCAATTTGTTCGACGTGCTGGGCATGTACTTGCTCATCCTCAGGTACAGAAGACAATCTGTGCAGAGCATCGGCCAAGTCCTCAGCGTGAACCTCCTTGTTAGGAGGGTCCTCATGGCGGGACTCCCAGCCATGAGGTGGCGAAGGAGGAGGAGAGATGAAGAACAGCTTTCCGGTAGAGGGAGCCTTCAGGTGTTGATCCTCTGCCGAAGCGATCTTAGTCTCTGTGCCAAAGTAGACACGGATGCGTTGACCGAGCACATTCTCGCCGTCGAGTTTACTGCGAATGTCGATGGCGGCTTCGACCGAGTAGAAAGATGCGATGATGCGGCGGAAGGATTTCAGCGGTGAAAAGGAGTAGGTTGTGGCATGGCTGTCGAGTGCTTGCTTTATGCTCGCGAGGTTTGTGGCGGAGAAGATGGCGACGTCGTTGAGGTTGGTGATGATCAAGGTGTTGGAAGGAGGAGTGGGTTCGGATAGTTGCGGCAGGTTGCTCAGGTCGAGGGAGAGCGATGAGTGTCTGCGCTTTGCTGGCGACGAAGCGGTAGAGCTGTGAGGAGACATTGGTGGAGTGTGAAGAGATGTGATGGCGGCCATTGCGTCTGAGGCGGCGGCGGGACTTTCTTGGAGATAGACGGTGGAAAGTGTGGGGTTGAGATTGGATGACCGAGCAATTCGTCTTTCTTCCAAAAGCCTTTGTCTTGTAGGGACTTGTGCTGTAGCCGGTAGGTACTGATAGGTGAGTCTGTGTGCTTAATAGCCAGCGATAGGCGCCTGCCTCTAGGTATTTATCAAGGTCATTGGCGACCTTTGCACTGCCTCCTCACCACCATCACTGTGCACGGACGTGGTCGGGCATACCGCTCAGCCGCCGAAGCTTCGAGCCCCTCGGCCTGTCTTGCCTGTGCACGCCTGTCTTCCCGTTGCGCCTGTCTTATCTTTTACACCGGCCGCAGCAATTCGTTCCTATCCGGTCTCTCTCCTTCCAAATCCGCCGAGTCAAGACTGCACGCCTGGAATGGACTCAGCCAGCATTTGCACAATCGCTTAACCCGCTGTATGGACTTCTTGTGCACTGCTTGCTGCATGGACCTCTGAATCCTCTAAGCCTCGCTATTCGCCCCCCGCGGTATCCCTGCCCGCCGACATCATTCACACGAGCGCGGCTTTTGCTTCTCACAGACCATTCTCTGGGCTTTTGCTTGGAAGAGGAAAATCTGCTCAACTACTTCAGCTCTACACAGCCCCCTCTGCTCGCCCTATCGTGACCATTCCGCTGCCCAGACACACTCCAGTAGAGGTAGTCGGCTCAGCCCCAATCGCCTATTCCCCACAACAGAGGCACATGTTACTTGTCAAAGAAGGAAGGTGAAGTTACACCACTTGCTATCGTACCCGTACGACTGCACGTATCCGAATCGTCCGGGCGCTGTTCTCTCCGTGAGTGGATTTGTTCATGCCGACTTACTGACCTCCATCCACCTCTGTTGTTGTTACTGTTCCTTCAACGTGGCTCTGTATATTTCTCATGGTCTGTGTTGAACAACATGCCCGTTTCCACTGCTTCGCCCTGCTGCTCAACCCAACCAGTGGCGATGACTACAACAACACGAATCAATTGATCTGTGCCATGTGCATCCCTTCAACATTCATCAGCTGCCTGTAAGACGCGTACTGTTGGAGCCTGCGTACAGCCTCGATGTCCATCAATCCCTTTCTTTGCCTCCAGGCAGACGCTCTATGGGGCCATGCTCACCATTCTGCATTGCTTCAATGTCATGCTCGATACTCAAGTCTGATACGGAGATGAGCCACTAGATTGACCGAGTACAGTGACCCGAGTACTCGACATCCAGCGTGATCTGTCTCGCTGTCCTTGTTCACAACCTAGAGGTTGCAAACCTCTCCTCTGTCGCTGCTCGAGCTGGAGTCGTTTGAACTTGAACTCGAACTATCGGTTGTCGACTTTGTGTTGGGCTTCGAAGTCGAGCCTTGCTGAAGAAGACTCACCTGACGGTCTCAATCCATGCACTGCTGTCTGTCGCAGGTAAAGAAACGCCTTGCCTGGTTCTTTGAAGCCGACAGCCTGGCACTGCGGTACCACTGAATTAAGCAGTCGGCCGGGCCGCACCAGCAGTATGAGCGGATGAAAATGTTGGGGACGTAGTCGTCGTTATCGATGATGTTGCGATATCAGGTGGCGCCGACACTTCAAACCCAGTCCTGCAGAAGCGGTCATTCTTCAAATTCAGCTCCGTATATTGTGATGAACCCTTATTCAACCCGATTGAAGGGCCTACGTAGAAAGATCACCGCATATCTGGTCATTATGCTATGACATCGTGTAGTGCGGTGAAGATGTCATTTCAGGTCAGTAAAAGAACATATAAAATGGCCGCTTTCCAAGATCACGCTCAGTCCCTTGAAAAGATTTCTACATCACTTCAACTACCATATATCAACGATCAAATTCGTCATCCCATCTAATCCTGCATCACTTCAAGTCACATACATCAACGTTCAACTTCAGGAGATAGACTGCTCTGCAATCACCGTCTATGAACTCTTGTTGGGTCCCTCGCAACACATGCTCATACCCGCAAACACACCAGAGCCAAAAAAAAAAGTACTTCAGTGCTTCGAAACGAAGCCCATGCAACTCGCTCAACACCCCCCTTCTGCATAACTCAATGTCCAAATCTCAACACACAAGTCCACTATAGAGATGCAACCACCCTCAGTGCCTAGGCACAGTGAGAGCTGAAGAATGTTGAATGCAGCCGGAAGAGATCGACAAGCCATCTTGCGATTTTATGTGTTTTCGCGCCTTTGTGCTTTTACGCAAGGCTTCTTTCTCTCATGAGTTTCTTTGTCATGACATATATTTTAGGTGAAGTATGGCAAGTGATGAGGATTTGTAGTGGAGCGTTCGAAGGTCGGACTCCTTGAGTGGAAGATATTGGGTCGAAATGTGTTGTTCACTTTACTAACCTTTGTTGTGTTAACGTGTTAGGTGCTCATGACTGCAGACACGGATGCGAGATCAAAAAGGGGAGGCGCTCTCACAAGTACATCCTTGCCTGGGGACCTCTCTGCATGACTTCAATTCGCACACCTCAATGCTGTAGTCCGATACGGAGATAACATACCACAGCACCGCTCACAGTGACCTGGGTGCTTGCTCTGGCTATGCTCTTTGCTTCGGAAGCAGATACGTCGGCTTAAAGAAGTCGACAAGCTCCCGCAATTTCAAATGTTTCCCGGGCCTTCTTGCTTTCCGTAAGCTCTTTTCTCTGACAGTGCGACTTTTGTGTACATTGAGGAAGTCGAGCAAAAGATCTGCCTTGAGGAGCTCGGCGAAGCTGTCATTGTTCACACTGCACCCTTCCACGCTGAATTGAGTGATGCGAACTAGTGACCGAGACTCCGGGTCGTGATGTGAAAATGCCCAGTTGGGGGCACTCGACCAAATCTCCATTCCCAAACGTACACCTGCTTATCTACGCCTTCCCGTCCATGTCGTTTCCCTTGCACAATCGACCCAGAACGCCAGGTGATTCTACAAAAAAACAACGCTGTCGGCATTTTCCAACAGTGGGCAGACCGTACCAGCCGGGAGACTCAATTGTCCTCTTTGGAAACGATGTTGATATCTACCAACGCATACCGATCACTTTTCGTGTGCGAAAGTGTTCTGAACAAACTTGCAGCGAGATCTCTGTCGCACGTACGGATGAGTCCTCGAGCTATCTGTATCTCCGCATACGCATGGTGACGAAGGCCCCTTTCACAAAGCTTTGGTTTCCTACAACGAACTTCTTGGGATGGTGCGTCGACCTACATGGCCGGTTCCCATATACAAGGGGTGGCAGATGTGCTGATAGAGGATTGTCAAATCTGCACGATGATTTGCTCCGCGTGAGCTCTCGAACTTCCGGGCACGTTTACTGGCCTTTCGGAATGTCAAGCTCATCGTCGCGGATGTGGATGACTATTCGCAGCTGGTTGAGTTCCTGAAGCACCTGCAGCAGGACAACTGGAAGCTTGTATGGCTGCTCTTTGACGATGTCCAGATATGCTATATCGACTGGACGGATGATCCCACTGGTCAATGGCGCCCGACGGCCAAACAGTTTCATCAGACCTTTTACGAATGGACATCAAGTGAAGAACTCAAGGCCGGTCTTCAGGAATTGATTGATGTGTTCACAAGGGCGTGATCGAGGAATCTTCAACCACAGACGTTCGCGGATTTGACACATTCTTTCAGATAGTCTTCAGTCATTTTGTAACCAATCGAACCATTCATTTCTCCTGTCCATACTTTCACATTTCTCTTCCATCAACAAAACCCCGTCTGGAATAGAGCTGCAGCATGACACAGTGTCTTTCAGAGCGGGAGCTTGATCCGCAAACAGCGGCGCATCTTGTTCAATTCTCACTGGTCCTTCTCCTTCTTTTCGAATTCACTCTGTTTTTGCAACAAGCATCTTTGCGCTCTTGATTCTTGTGGCTGGGAGATGCTGTTTTACTTGCACTTCCCTACTCCCAAATGGGAGATATGAGATATGAATATTGACGTTCTGAGATGCGATATTCAGAGACTCATATACGTTGTTGAAGTGCTGGTTTCCACCGGATGTGATTTAGGTATCGACATCATTGTGCTTTTGAGACGAGTAGGTTTGGAGTGGTGTCAGAGGATGGTGATGGTGATGATGCTGTGGAAGAAAGATGGTGATGATGGGCTTTTTAGATATGAACTTACTTTCAAAACCATTATGCTTGACGACAAGCTTGTTTTGGCTTTATAGGATATTGAGCAAAGGTCAAGGAAATATTTTATGATCATGGCAAGTGTGATGGTTGATTCTGACAAACTATTTTTGGGTGAGAGTGTCACCCTGGCTTGGCATCTGGGATGAGAATGATCTTTGATGTTTGTGAAGTTTTCGAGTTAGAGAGATCAGATATCAATCACTTTTATATGGCTTTGAAGACTCAGAAGAGCAGTGGTTAGGAAGAAGCCATGGTTGACGCTGTGGAAGACAAAATGTGCCGAGATGGTGAGACTAGCTACAGTAATATTGACAAACGAGAATACATCTATCCAAAAGTCAGTCGTCTGAACAACACTCATGATTACAGTGCTCGAAGCACGTGTATACAGATATATATCTGTCCAGTGTCGAGCAGAAACACACAAACAGATATTCATACATGATTGATACAATTCCTCCCATCCTCCTTTCACCCACCCTCATGCAAATGCGCTCCTCGCCCTAATTCCTTCATACAAACATCCCCCTTTCTCCCTTATATCCTTGATATTTCCTATTCTTAACATCCACAATGTACAGCAAGAGCATCCCTTAGTCCTCCTAGACTCAAAGGCTTGGCCAAGAAATCATCGGCGCCGGCTTCTTTGAATCTAGCTCTGGACTCTGTATTCACGACCGCTGTTAATGCAACAATGATGTGTTTACGTTTGAGCTTGTTGGAGGCTTCGAGGGCGCGGATTTCAGTGGTGGCTGTTATGCCATCTTTACGGGGCATGGATTGATCCTATAACGCATGTTAGAATGAAAAAGTTGAAGAGATATGAGACAAGTGGAATGCAATCTCACCATGAATATAATATCAATCTCCGCATCATGCAAAAGTGTTTTCTCCACAGCAGCAACACCATCGGGAGCGAGAATGACAGTGTGTTTCAAGCTCACCAGCATTTTCTGGAACAATTTCGCATTGATGGGGTTATCTTCCACCAACAACACAGTTTGCGGTTGTGGTTTTGCCAGCGGTGGGGATGATACGCCTGTGTGTTCGGGGGAGGAAGAGACTTGATTTTGCTGGTCTTGACGATCTTGTTGCTCGGTGATTTGTTGGAGTTCCGCGGGTGCGATGTCGGTCATTACTTCTACCACTGGGGCGAAGCGAAGGGTGCGTGATACGGCGGCGCTACGGCTGCGGCGGTTTGCTGCGTCTACTCTTGTGGCGAAGGAGTGCCAGATCAATGGCTTGGGGAGCAGGACGAAGTTGGGCGCTGATACGATGCCGGGGAGATTGTCGAGGGAGCGCTGTGTATCGTAGGGGACTAGCACTAACCAATTCTGCTGCTTTAAGAGGCGGCGGAATTGGTCCTTGTTGGCTAGTAGGTAAGGCATATCCGCCCAAACGTACTTCCACTCGCGCTCTGGGAGATCGGAAATATTTGTGGCGATTGTGACTTCGTGGTTAAATTTCTCCCACGAGGCTTTGATGCCTTGAAGTGCTCTGTTGTCCGTTTCCGACAAGATGGCTACGTGTCTGTCTGCTGGACCTTCCGAAGACTGTGGTGGTAGAGAAGATGGTTGAAGTGGTACTGTTACTGTAAATGTGCTACCGCTTTGGTCTGGCCCCACGTCTTGCGAGTAGGCGAATTTGGAGTCGACGGTTATGGTGCCACTCATGGCTTGGATGAGTTGTTTTATGATGCTGAGGCCTAAACCTGTGCCTCGTTGATTACCTTTCTGCTCGCCTTGTTTGTAAGGTTCAAACATTTCAGGGATGAAGGTCGGGTCGAGACCAATGCCTGTATCCTTGACACTAGCCACTAATTGGTCTCCATTGACCTCGATAGAGAGGATGATGTATCCTGATCGAGTGAACTTGCAGGCATTCGACAGCAAGTTCATCAAGATACGGTGGATGTATGTCTCATCCAGGAAGACAGACGTCGGAACATCTGGAGAGACCACAACACAGAGTTCGACATCTGCTTCATCATCCTTGTTCGGAAGCAGAATGATGATCGACTCACAGACTGTTCGGATATCCAATGACACGGGCTTGCAAACCGCTTTGGCATCCTTCTCCAGCTTTGACCAGTCCAGCACGTTGTTTGTGATCAGTGACAACGTTTTGGTGGCTCTTTGTATAGCAGCCAGATGAGCTCGACCTTCCTCCGTCAATGGTGTCTGTGACAGAAGATCGCTATAGCCTTGCAAATGGTGAAGTGGTGTTCTGATCTCATGAGATGCGGCTGCGATAAATTCGCTCCTTGCCAGAGCAGCTGCTTCTGCATTTTCCTTCTGAGCAATTGTCCGCCACAACTCTCTTCGCGTCCAGATGATCTCGGCTAGCTTGTTGCGTGATACTGTCGCAGAATGAGCTAGCAATCCGTTGGCAGCGATGCAAGTAGTAAAAGCGATTAAGACTACTGCTGCAGCTATCACAGGCGGGTATCCTCTTACGTCCGATGGAAGAGCTGCAGACCAGAAAGTAGCTGCTCGCATGCCGGTGAAATGCATAGCAGCAACTCCAGTAGTTGCCACAACCGAGAAGAGTAGTTGTTGAGAAAGCCTAGCTTCCATCTCAGCCATGCATATACAACCAACTATGCACACTACCCAGGATATAAGGGCTGAAGCTAGAACGATCCAAGGGTTGAGAATGATCTTCCCTTGAGGGATTACCAGTCCGTATATCCCCGAGTAATGCATACTGGTTATCGCAATCGACCATAGGAATCCTTTGATGATGTTTCTTGGAGTCATGCCATGGTATAGAATTTTTGCCGTCGCCACAAACGCATTTACAGTCGAGGCAGGGGCTCTTCGATACGCAAGACCCATAGCACTGCTGAGACCGAGACTTGTGCTCGATCCAGCAGACGAATCTCGACGAAGGACAGACACATCACTAGATGATTGACCGGCGGATCCAGAGCTGATCGTAGACGCATCGTCGCGAAACCCAGTCGATGCGTCATCACGAAGACTTTGCGTCGTGACCAGCCTCAGACTATGAAGACTCCTTCCAGAAGCGCTCCTGACGACGACAGGACGAACACTATCTCGAGGCATGACTTTTGGTGACATGCCAACTCCTGGAGACGGCGGTAGTAGACTTTGGTCAAAAGACGCTACACTTCCATCTTGTGATGGTCTGCTGAAGTCCATTCGTCTTCCACCCCAGCTTGCAGTGTCGGAGTGGCGAGCTGGCGATTGGTAAGACCGTGATAGTAGTGGCTGGTCAGGCGCAATCTCCTCATCCTGGTAATCTTCTCTCTGACGTTCTTCCTCCTCGTCCTCCTCCGCAACCGGATGAAGTGGCAAAGTAGGCTGCATAGTCATCCTGTGTTTACCCATAGGACTGAGGGTAGTAGTTTTCTGTCGTGATTTCTTGGACTTGCGCTTTTTCCTTCCTCGACCATTGTGCCAGCGATCCCAAAGTAGTTCAGATCCCAATGCCAGAAATGTGAAGAAGACTGGAAGAAAGGCACTTAACACAGTGAGTGGCGTGTTGACTCCCATCTTGACATCGAACTCGCAAGCCAGCATAGCCACCTCATGGAGACACCACACAGAACATCCTCCAAACACAAATGACCCAAACAAACACCACAGCAAGACGCTGTGGAATCGGAGCGACATTCTGGCATGGCACATGAGTTGTGTCGAAGTGAACGCCCCCAAGAATGAAATGGCAATTGATGCCACGATCAGGATGGGATTCCATTGGGGATTCAGTCGACGATAAAATACGCCATCAATATCGGGTGTTGATTCCATGATTTGAGATCTCCGCTGTCAAGATTGCAGTATTCCGGGTCTCGCTAAATGATTCTGGCGAAGATGAACATATTCCCACGCCTCTGCGCGTGTGTGTAGAGAGGTGCGACCGAGTGTTAGCGGGGTCCAAGGAGTGTTCGCGCTATCCGTCTCAGCAGCGTCGTGCTCTTTTCCAATGTGAATCTCGCGATTTACGTTCCTGCCAGAGGTCAATCGTGCGGGATCAGAAAGCGAGTGAGGTGAGAGGAAAATCGATGGTTCGGTCCTGGGTTTCTCGTCGCTCGGAGACTTACAAAGAGGACGAGGGCCAGCTCCGAATTTAGGTTCCATAGCTTACCAGCACCGCGTGGGTTGTAGAAAACAGGTTAGTGCGGTTGCAGAGTGACATTTTTCTGAGCTTCTACGATGCGTCGTGCTGAGAGTATCCGGAAAATATAACACAGATATCTTGCAGGTCCAATGATAGAGGAAAAAATATGTCGAAATTTGAGCCTCAGAATGTGTCGTGCAGTATGCAGCAGTGATCGGCGGTGAGCTTGGTGGTTGAACCAAACACTCGGTGAATCGTCTTGGGTTCTCCAGATCGTTGTGGCGTCCTTGCGATGACATCGGACATGACCGAGATACAATAGACCATTTATGCACATTGACGTGCAAAAAGGATTGTGGAACCGAGACAAACGTTGGTCTTCCTAAACGTACAGTTCGATTCTCGCCCATACGGCGCTCGCACGCATACATGCCTATATGTACAGCTATATTTACACATAATATCACAGGGCGCAGCATCAAGGCGCTGGCTATCGTCTATCAAGAACAAAAAAGGAAAACTCCAATCCCAACTCTATCATTCGTATATCATCCCGATACTTGTCCACATCGAGCTTCTTATTGTGCTCCGAGCAGGTTTGCTTGAAGTTTGTCCACGATCCTTGGCATACTCTGAACAGCATGTAATGTCAAAGGCGCCTCTTCCCGAATGTCTGGGATAGTGCCCACCTGCTTCCGCATGTCGCGCATGCTGACGCCCGGTTCTTGATCCTCACTCAAACCGCTACTTGCCAGGCCTCGAACTTCCAGCAGTGCGCTAGCCAGATACACCATAGTGCGATAGTGCGGAATGAGTTGGCCCGGGGAGAGATACCGCGTCTTGATGTACTCGAGTCCTTCTTTGCGGGCCTGTTTCTTGAGGAAGACATTCTCCCTGGCGCTTATCAGACCGTGCCGTTGTGGGAGCCAACCTGGCCAGTCTTTCATCATGAACTTCTCAACCAAGCTATAGGCGAGCAATGCGCGTGGAGGACTAGTCTGACACAGATGCACAATGTATTTGTTCCAGGTCTTGTTGTCGAACTCATACCCCTGTGATAGCAGCTTCATGATCAAGGTTTGGAGCTTGCTTGGTGACGATTGCGCAAATTGAGACTCGATATAGTACCCGAGTGGTCGCGATAGCATAAAGCGGTAGGATTTGGGTATCTGGGCAGTCTCTGGATCTCGTGTCGTCTTCCCACTAGGACCAGGTCGCTCAGATGCCACCAGCTCGCTTGCCGGAATATGCGAAACACGTATTTCATCAACTCGAGACTTTACAAGATCCCAGTATTTGTCGACTTCGGCAAATTCGCCAGCCTGACAGTGTGCAGACATGAGGGTCGTGAGGAGACGCATGATCGGAGCTCTGCTGGCATCAACTGAAGATTGCGCGAGCTTGTCCTGATACAGCTGGAACAAGTGCTGCACGGCTTCGTAAGATCTTTGCTGGCCATGGATGTACATAAGATAGCCAGCGTCCAGAACATCGATTCCACTCGACTCATGTCGGAAACCAGGCGAGGGCTGTTTTCCGTGACGGTAGGTGCGATTGTCTCCAAGCAACTTCTTGTAGTCCTCGATGGCAAGTTCCAGAGGCAATTGCTTGCCGGAGTCATCTACTTCTCCTCGTTTCTTGTGCTGCTCATATAAAGCTCGTGCTTTCAACGCGATGGCACGACTGCTCGGCGTCGGCCGCACTCTCGCTTCTGTCATCTCTGCCTCAACCCCGATAGCCTCGGAGAACATCTCTTGATTAAGGTAGCCAACCATGAGGATACTGTAATGAAAGGCCATTGGGCGAATGTTGCTGGCAGGCATGACAGACTTGAGAATTTTGTGTGCTGATGGCGATTGACGAAAGCTGCAGAGAGCTTGCATGAGCGCTCCATAAGACCGCTCGTCAAGTGGGACCTCATCCTCTTTCATGCGACGGTAGGTTGCCATAGTAGCCTGAAGGTCGCGTTTGTGCGCATTTGCGACAAGCAAGGTATTGAAACACAGCGTCAGGGGGCCCTCTGCTTCGCCATCTTTCACTGCTCGGACGGTCTGATTCAGCGCTCGCAGGGCACTGTCGTTGTCGTGGTTGTTGGTCAGGGAGACAATCATGCTATTCAACATGTGGGTAGTCGGTTTTGGCACGCCATTCGACTTTGCGAAATCCAACAGGTCGATCACTCCATCGATGTCTCCACGCTTGGCATACAGGTTCAACAATGAGCCGTAAGTGTATCGATCGGGCTGAATATCCGCTTCCAGCATCTTGCGAAATAAACTGTCGGCTCCAACTAGGTCATCGGCCTGTTCATAAGCATGTAAAGCAATGTTCCAAAGACGAAGTCCGGGTGAGACACCATATTCTTCTTCAAACCGGTCGAGTTGTTCGGCAGCTTGCGTTGGTCTCATGTTTATCGCATGAACGTATATAAGGGGCCAGAGATAATTGGAAGTAGTCAAGCCTTCGGGGTGTAGAGACTTGTATAGATCTGCATGTTCTTTGACAGCACCATCCAGGCCGCGCCTAGCAAAGGTGTCCATGATGACGACAATGGCTAGATCATCTGGCTTCCCATGACAAGCAGTCCAATCCTGCAATAACAGGTCTTTACCGATAAATGTTCGACTGGAACCTTTCCCGGCGAAAGCAAGATTGTGGTCCCTCCAGTGTTTAGTAAGCAGCATAAGTACTGCTCTTGATGGCGAGAAATGTTTCGATCGGCGGTACAGATCATACACAAATGCAACAACAGCACTGCAGTTGTAGTTTGTAGCGCCTCTGGGTAAGGTGAGCAGAATGGAGAGTAACGAATCGTAGTTTTTGGCCGAAATCAAGTCGCTTCGAGATGCCAGCTCAATCTGGCGCTTGACATGACCGCGGAATTCATCGCCTACAAATCCTGGCCTGACGTAATCAGGCTTTCTCGATTGAGGCGCGACGAACTCTTGCAACATAATGCCGTAAAGACGACGCAACTGTTTGGAGGGTTCATCTAAGCCAGAATCCGAGCTACGCTGATCAATTTTCACATGGCACAGTTTACGAAGAGTGTCCAGCTTTCTGCGAAGATCACCCAGATCGCGAGTGGCATGATCCCAGAGCCTAGGCTTGTCTGCTCGAGAAGTTGACGTAGAAGTGTATGTTTCCCACTCTTGTAACACAGAGATGGCCAAAGGCCAATCCATCTGAGAGACGGCGCGAGCCATGACGAGGCTGGAAGCGATAGGACCATCAAGTGGAAGTAAAGAGGCTGCTTGGTGAAGGGCAATGGCATCCGTCTCTCGATTGAGGTATAGGTTCGAGGAGATGGCAGCATTGTAGGTGGCAGTAGATTTCAACTTGTCAGGCAGATCAGCGAACAGATGGACAGCGTGGGTGTGTGCGGCCTTGTCATCTTTTTTGGAAAACCAGATGATGGCCTGTGGAAGCAGGTCGGATTCCGATTGAGCGATTTGGGAACAAAGATTCCAAACACGTTCAACGTCGAGGAAGGATGCAAGGGACTCTTCGGAGTCGGAGGATTCGAGCAGATTGCGAAGCTCTTGGTGAGGACGAGAAGAGGAGAAGGATGAATCTTTTGGAGTGGTCAAAGACGAGTAGCCCCTCAAGACAGAGGGGCGGTTGTTCTTGCGGGACCATCTTTCCCATTGAGACAGACGGGTCATAAAGGCCTGTGTCGGGACAGGGTAGAGAAAGTCGAGGAAGGGAGCATCGTGGGTATCGGCGGAGTAGGACGAGGCGGGAACGGCGGAGGAGGAGAAAGTCGAGGGAGAAGGGGAGGGAGAGGCTATCGGGAGGCAGAGGTGATCGACATCAGGAGCGGTTGTTGACCAAAAGGACGAATGCAGCAGTCGCCGACTCTTGGGGAACAGACTCTTCTGGCGCAATGAGAGGCGAACTCCAGTGTCGAGACATGCCGACGTGCGCTCTAGCATGCCACGACTCTTGTATAGGTGCCACAAGCGACGGCGCTACCACATGCAGCGGATGGAAATATGGTTCATGCCAGGTCCCGAGACGAAAGCGAGAAGATGGTGTGGCGTGATGGCGACAAAGTTGATCAGGAAAGGCCAATGAGACGGTAGGACGGCGACTCAAGAAGTAGACGACTGGGGAAAGTGCGAGGGCGAGAGGAGGGAAGGAGCAGAAGCAGAGGCGGCGAATGAAGGCGAGTCTGCTCTTGCTCTAGCAATCTTTCTCTAGCAATTCGTAGAATCGTAGACATCACCTGGAGATCGGCTTGGCGCTGTTCGGGAGAGGCTAGAGCAGCTGCCCCGCCGCCAATTGGACACTTCGACACCCTTGTGCAGAATACTCAATACAGAATACACCGCTCTCGCAAGAGCCTCCAGCATGGACATCACCGCCTTCGCCGTGGGCAATCGCGATGCCGCCCTGCTGATCGCCGACTACAATGCATACCGCAAGCAGCTCTCGCGACAATTGCTGGCCCTGCGCAAGCGTCTAGGCCGCTCCACCAACAAGGGCCAGAAGTACTCCAACAAGTCGACTGTCACTGCCGAAGACGTCGCTCAGAACCCTCAGTACTGCTCTTCGACCTCCCATACCATGTGCTACGTAGCTGACCCTCCAAAGAACCGCTCATCTCCTGCTTCTCAGCTGCGAACGCGCATGGGCCCATGCTATGCACATCAAGTCGATCCACTCCGAGGACAACCAAGGAAATGGCATCACTGGAACCACTCGCTCTCACATCATCTCACGCTTCCACAAGGCCGCTCGCATCGCCCAGAACCTTACCGATATTCTCAAGGACCCATCCACCTCCAAAACCACCCACCAGGATTTGCTTGAAGCTGAAGCCTACCGAGCCTCCCTCTCTGGCGCCGAGCACTTTGAGAAACAGGCCGAGGGTCGCGTAAACACCGAGAACCCTTCAAGATGGGACGTATGCTTGCGCGAGTACTCTACTGCTCGCATCATCTACGCTACTCTCTTCGCCCAAGGAAACAAGGACCTCTTTCGCGAGATCCTGGCCAGCGCCGTTGATCCCGCTATTCGCTATGCCGCCTACCAAGCTCGCCTTCCTCGCTCTATTCCCGTCTCTACCGTCGCACTGCGCTACTTCTCCAAAGACAACTCTACCCTGGTTAATCTACTGCAACAACTCGACCCTAATGCTCTGAGCGAGACTACCACCGAGACCAGTGCGTACTAAACCAGCTGCTAGCTGCACACCCGAATGCTGACACCATCTATTAGCTCCCCAGAACCTCGGCACAACCAACATCCCTAACACGGTCGCTTGGCGATCCATGAATGCCAACATCGTAGACGCATCGATCGGGCAGGCTCTTGCAGCTGTCGCATCTGCTGAGCCTCAGTTGAACTCATACCTCAAGTCCAACCCCTCTGCCCCCGCTAGAGATCGTGCCAGCGCATATGACGAGGTACTGATCGCTAGTCAAGATGCCGCAGATGCCACACGAAGGGCCATCGAGGAGTTGGAAAAGGAGAAGGTGGACGAGGGTGACAACAGAATGCAAGATCTGCGTGTTACCAGTCTTTCTGTCAACTACGCCCTTGTCAGCTGGCGCGTAGGCAGAAATCGTGTTCTCATCGGATCTGAAGACGGTAGGCTGTTTGAAGAGAAGAAGCCCAAGTCAGGCAAACGTGCTCGTGATCAGCACAAATCGGAACCCAGAGGCAGTCAACTTGCTCGTCTTCGCGAGAGGGTTGTACTTTACGATTCAACCATCCAGAGCATCGACTCGATCAAGGAGCTCAGAGGTGCCATGAGAGACGAGTCTTTCGTGCGCGAGGTTGATGGCAAACGTGCATACTTCCAAGCGCTTAGATGTCTCAACATCGCAATCTCGCATGCCCTCTTGTCCGAGCATGTGAATGCCCTTGCTCTTCTGGCCCGCGCATTGGAACTCGCAAAGCAATGCTCGAGCTCAATACCCTCGACCTCTTCCGACTCGAGCTCTGCACCCACGCTCGATATCCACAAATCTCAGGCCGACACTCTCCAAACGCAACTTCAGCAGCTTGTCTACAGACACCAAGCTCTGGTTGATGTGCAAAAATTCCACGACAATGCATCCATCGCCGCAGCAAAGCATATGTCTACTGCAGCTCCTCTTGTTCAACGACTCAGCGACTTCCCCACACCCGGTGTTAATGTCGATCTCAAAAACCTGGTCTCATATCCTCCCAAGCTAGAGCCTATCCCGGTCAAGCCATTGTTCTTCGACGTTGCATGGAATTACATCGACTATCCGACAAGTGGCAAGCAAGCGGTAGAAGCAAAGGCTGCTGTGAGCAATGTGATAGCAGATGAGAAGCCAAAGGAAGAGAAGAAAAAGGGTTGGTTCGGATTCGGACGATGAGCAGTTTATATGTTATAAAAGCACGTAGAATAGTGTATCCCCCCGATGTCTAGATGATGAGACAATGAGATCTAAGTTAATATACTCGACACCAGAATGTTCATGTGATGGCTTTGTCTTTGTGGATTTGGTGGGCTGGATTGATTGATTGATTGATTGATTGTGCGCAAAAGGAAAAAAAAAGAAAGCTGCGTCAGTCGAACTCCGCATGCCACTTCACACGCCGCCGCTCGGATTTAGACTTTGCCTCGCTTTCGCATCACACCCTCACACCTGTTGTCGACGTGCGCCAACATACCTGACAATCCGCTGTCAGATGCTACTTGAGGTCACACGACTTTACTGACCGTGCGACCGCCCATTTCTCAAAACCCCGCCACACCACTTTTCGAGTCCCCGCATCGAACCGACAAAATGGCGCCCAAGAAGAAGGGAAACAAGAAGGCCCAGCAGGACGACTGGGAGGCCGAGCTCGGCGAGACTGTCGACCCCATAGCCCAGGCCGAGGAGGAGGCAAAGGCTCAGGACGCTGCCCAGGATGCTCAAGAGGAAGAATCATCCGGCGCCGCTGGCGGTTTGATGGCTGCCCTCAAGCGCAGAAAGGACAAGAAGGGCAAGAAGGGCAAGCAGCAGGACAACGACTGGGAAGCCGAGCTTGGTGAGGATCCCACCGCCGACGCAGATGGAACCTCCACCCCTCCCGTCGACCTCGCCGCCAAGGCACCCGAAGAAGGCACCATGGACGACGAGGACCTTTACCCCGAGCCCGCTAAGAAAGGAAAGGGTGGCAAAGGTGGCAAGCAGCAGCAGCAAGCCCAGCCCGAGCAGAACGGCGACGACGACGACGAAATGGATGCCAGTGGCCGTGTCTTGACCAAGAAGGAGAAGGAAAAGTTGAAGAAGGAGCGTGAGAAGCAGAGAAAGAAGGAACAGGTGAGCTGCATTACACCATGCTAGGGAAGTACAGGAGCTAACCACTCTTCCACCAAACAGGCCGCAGCCAAGAAGAAGGCAGGCGGTGCCGTACCCGCTGCACCCAAGCCCCAGCCCATCAGAGACACCCCTTCGCCGACCGTCGCTGAGCCCGTCGCTGCAGCACCCGAACCTGCAGCTGGTGGTAAGAAGAAGAAGCTCAACCCTGCTCTCGCCGCCCTCCAGAGACAACAAGCCGAGCTGAAGGCAAGAGAGGAGGAAGCCGCTCGCCTCGAGGCTGAGGAGCGTGCCAGAGCTGAGGAAGATGAGAAGAACGCTGCCGAGGAAGCAAAGGCTAGAGAAGAAGCCAAGGCCCTCAAGAAGCAAAAGGAAAAGGAGAAGATCGAGCAGCTCAAGAAGGAGGGCAAGTACAAGACAAAGGCCCAAAAGGAGGCCGAGGCTCGTCAACAAGCCCGTCTCCAGCAAATGCTTGAGGGTGGTGCCATTGTCGCTGGTATTTCTGGCGAAGGCGATGACGCTAAGAAGGCACAGAAGGAGAAAGACCGCAGAAAGAAGAACCCTCGCAAGGCTGCTGAAGAGCGTGCTGCTGCCGAGGCTGCAAAGGCTGAGGAGGAGGCTCAGAAGAAGCTCGAGGAGTTGCGTATCGCCGAGGAGCAGAAGAAGGCCGCTGAGGAGGCCGCTGAGAAGGCCAAGGCCGATGCTCTTGAGAAGAAGGCCGAGGACGATGATGAGCTTGACGATTGGGAGGCCGAGGCTGAGAAGATGGAGAACGAGGGCGTCAAGGACAGCTGGGACGCCGAATCTGGCGATGAGGATACCGAGATCGTCAAGCCTGTCGTCAACGGCAAGCCTGTTCAGAAAGGTGCCGCTGGCAAGAAGGCTGACATCAAGGAAGAGTCTGACTCTGATTCCGATTCCGGTTCCGACTCTGATTCCGATTCCGACTCGGACTCATCTTCCGACGCAGAGGAGAGTGCAAACGCTCGCGCCATTGCGCAGCGTAAGAAGGAGGCCGCTGAGAGACGTCAAAAGACCATTGCAGACGCCAGAGCTGCCGCTTCCAAGGACAACCTGCGTTCGCCCATTTGCTGTATTCTTGGTCACGTCGATACCGGAAAGACCAAGCTTTTGGACAAGATTCGTCAAACCAACGTTCAGGAGGGTGAAGCTGGTGGTATTACCCAGCAAATTGGTGCCACCTACTTCCCTGTCGAAGCCCTGGAGAAGAAGACCGCTGTTGTGAACACTGATGGCGCCTTCAAGTTCAAGATTCCCGGTCTCTTGGTCATCGATACCCCTGGTCACGAGTCTTTCACCAACCTCCGCTCTCGTGGTTCTTCGCTCTGTAACATTGCCATCCTGGTCGTTGATATTATGCACGGTCTCGAGCCTCAAACTCTCGAGTCCATGAGATTGTTGAGAGATCGCAAGACTCCTTTCATTGTCGCACTCAACAAGATTGATCGTTTGTACGGCTGGAAGCAAATCGCTAACAACGGTTTCCGCGAGTCCCTTGCCATGCAGAACAAGGGTGTTCAAAATGAGTTTGCCGACAGACTTGAGAAGACCAAGATCGCATTCGCTGAGCAAGGTTTCAACTCCGAGGTCTTCTACGAGAACAAGTCGATGGCCCGCAATGTCTCCCTTGTTCCCACTTCCGCTCACACCGGAGAGGGTATCCCTGATATGCTTAAGCTCATCACTCAGCTTACCCAGGAGAGAATGGCTGGTCAGCTCATGTACATCACCGAGGTTGAGTGTACTGTTCTGGAAGTCAAGGTCATCGAGGGTCTCGGTACCACCATCGACGTTGTCATCACCAACGGTCGTCTGAAGGAGGGTGATCGTATTGTATTGTGCGGTACAGAAGGACCCATCGCAACCAACATCAGAGCCCTGCTTACACCGGCTGAGATGAAGGAATTGCGTGTCAAGTCTGCCTACGTCCACAACAAGGAGGTCAAGGCAGCTTTGGGTGTCAAGATTACTGCCAACGGTCTCGAGAATGCCATCGCTGGTTCTCGTCTGCTATTGGTCAAGGAAGACGACGATGAGGAAGAGCTCATGGACGATGTCATGTCAGATCTCGAGAACCTTCTCAGCAAGATTTCCACATCTGGTCGTGGTGTCACTGTCCAAGCATCCACCCTTGGTTCCCTCGAGGCTCTGCTTGAGTTCTTGAAGCAGATGAAGATTCCCGTTGGATCCATCTCCATCGGTAACGTACACAGAAGAGATGTCATCACAGCATCCACCATGTTGGAAAAGCACAAGCAATACGCCGTAATGCTCTGTTTCGACGTCAAGGTCGACAAGGAAGCCCAAGCTTACGCCGACGAGGTTGGCGTCAAGATCTTCACCGCAGACATCATCTACCATCTCTTCGACGCCTTCACCAAGCACATGGCCGAGATCGCCGCACAGAAGAAGGAGGAGTCCAAGATGTTGGCCGTCTTCCCCTGTATCCTCAACCCCATCCAAGTCTTCAACAAGACCAACCCCATCGTCGTCGGTGTTGATGTCATCGATGGCGCTCTCCGCGTAAACACACCCATCGCTGCCGTCAAGACCAATCCTGTCACCGGCGCAAAGGAAGTCATCCCCATGGGCAGAGTCACCTCCATCGAGCGCGAGCACAAGCAAATCCCTCTTTGCAAAAAGGGACAACCCTCTGTTGCCGTCAAGATTGAAGGTTCTAACCAACCTACTTACGGTCGTCAACTCGAAGACAAGATGGTCCTGTACTCACACATCAGCAGAGCTTCCATCGACACATTGAAGGAATTCTACCGTGACGAGGTCACCAAGGAGGAGTGGAACCTGATCGCCAAGCACCTCAAGGGCCTCTTCGATGTCGTGTAAGCAAAAGAGGAGATGTGAAAAGTCCGTTTTTGAAAAGGGTGTGGAATCTGTCGTTTTTTTTTGTGTAGCTTCCGAGACAAACGAAACCAAAATTCATTCGTGTTTATTATATTGTTAAGAGAATGTTCTTGTTTCTCCGCTGTGTTGTCTTGACGTTATCAGGGATTGTGTTTTGTTAAAATGAGTGATAATATTGAGGAGTATATATGATCAATGGAGGAAAATCGGCACATGTTTCACTGTTCTGCCTTCTTCTGTCAATAGCTGCTTCTCTCGTCGTCTGTCCTATTTTTCTTTTTTTTTTTTGATACGCATGCAGTGCGGTTTCTCAATTTAGGCCTTTGACCCTTTTTCTTTTTTTTTGCTTTCCCTTCTTTCTCTCCTCCCTCATGTGCTAAATTCTGTCACTTCTAGCCATCTCCTACGGGCCATGCCTAAGGCTGTTTGGTTTGTAGAAATGCACAATATTTTCAGGATCGCTCTAGTAGTCCTTAGAGAGGCGCTAACTATTACGCTCTCTTAACGGAGGCTCCCTCTGAAAATGTTACAATCGTGTAATTCTGTAGGCTCTATCATCATAGAATTGTCTCTTTTTTTTTTCTAATTGGCTAGAAATTCACTCGTACCTTTCTTTCCTCTGGTCATTTCTCTTCTTCTCTCGCCACCTTAATCTTTGTACAAAGATTTTGTAATATTCAAACAACGTTTTGCTACCCAGTTTATGATGTTAAGCAGAAGAAAGATAGTCCTTGTGAATTGAGTAATTTGTGTAGTGCTAAAGAATGTTCGCACTAGAAAGTATTATTAATTCGCCAAAATACTTGAACCTGGAGACATATAAGCCTGCGGACTGTCCATGGGTCCTAAGCCTCCTGGTTGATTTATTAATTGATCGGATGCTTGTTGTTGCTGTGCTCCATGACTACTACACAATATGTGCAATTCCGCAATGGAAGTTTCCACACCTTCCCAATCGATCCAGTCATCAGCACTTGATAACCAAGACAGAAATTCTTCAAGAGTGTCGAAGATTTTGTTGGTGGGAAAGTTTGCTTCGACGAAAATCCTCCATCGCCATGGCTCTTCCTGGTCGGTGTGTCGTGATAGTATGTAAAATATACAAGAGCAATTCTCGTTATCCCCAACTGTCCATCCAGCGACGACGTCGAAGCCATCTGTACAAGTGAGGTCCGACAATTCCTCTGGCGTGAGAGCCAAATTTTCCACATTGTTCAGGTCGACTCCATTGATGTCGGGAACAAACATCTGCTTGTCCCAGTTTTCGTAGCCGATAGCGCGGACATGTCTGAGAAGCTCGCAATATTCTGCAGGTAGCTCCCAGAAAGCGGACGTGTCTCCGAACCAAGTTTCGTCTGCATTGTCTTCCACAGCGAGCTGTAGCCTTTCGAGGAATTGCTGAAGCGCCTTTTCGTGTTCTCTGTCTAAAAGGCCATCGGGAGTGTTGGGGTGTGACCAGAGACCGTCTTGTGTGCTGTACCAATATCTGTAGTCGTCCATTGAGTTGATATAGGTTCCATCGAATAGAGCATATCCATTTTTCCAAGGGAAATACTCCATGTGTGTAGGATCGCATCTGCTCATGTGGCTGGATAGCATGTCCAGGTGCAGGCTTTCATCGCCGTCGGTAGCTTCGATCATATCCAACACACGATCAAGCACAAGTCGATTAGTCTTGGATATCCGTTCCTGGAATTCTGAGAGAATATACGACATGCGCTCAGATCCCTCAGGGGACGCGAGTTGTCTGAACTCATCCATGATGCTGGCCGAAGTAGACATGGTCTAGGGACTGTGATTGAAGACTAGGACTGGAAAAACCGGGAAGGTCACGCTACCCGTTCAAGGATCTAGTGAGCAGTGTGTCTTTGGAACTTTGACCGTTCTCGTCCGGGATAGATGCAATCTTGATATGCAAGGTCAAGAAATTTTGGTGATAGTATGCGCAAGGTCTTTGAGTGAGCAGACTCGGCCACAAAGGAAGGAGCAGTCACGGTCTTTGTTTCAGCTTTTCCAACTCGGCAGCTACTCCGAGCACAGGATTGGCTCTCTCCAGGCTCGGACTACGAGGTCTCGATATGCCCACCTCGATGTGATTGGGACCGATTCATCGCGAATGTATCGATGGTGAGGTGAACCACAACGCAGACCTTGATATCGGTGGATGCATCGCCGATGCTGACGGTCTGGGCTGCCGGGAGTGCTGGTCCCTTGCAGAGCATTCAAACTAATTACTTCTGTGAGTCTTAAGAGCACACAAAACCAATCAATTTGCTTTCCGAATTTCAAGCCTGTTCAAGTCAGCGATTGAGAGTTCTATTTTGATATGCGATCGCGATTTTGCAAGGCATTGAATGGTCTGTTTGTTGTGACATTTGAATTGTTGACGTAAGACGGACGTGCAGCAGCTACATCGGCGGAGGACCTGGCTCCGAAGGTGTAACTCTCGAGTCGTTTCGATATCGAGATTTGAGAGCTGTCGACTCGGAGAGAGCACATTTCAATTCAAGACGATGCTCTTGCCAATAGAGCTAGACCTCACTCGATATTTGTTGTTGAAGAAAGGAGCTCAAATTGACAGTAGTCACCGATTTGAATGTTGAGTGCAGGAATCCAGAAGGAAAGAACACCGTCCAGGCTTCAACCTTCTACAGCAATATCATCTAGGTAGTCAGGGGGCTGCAGGTACGATTGAGATCGGTTTGCCGGACAAAGCGAAGACGTCGATGTCAAGAACAATTTCTGATCCGAAAGCTTGCCGAGACCTGCACAAAATCGACGATTGATATGGGAAATTCTGATTCGCGGAGGTGGACGCAAACCCCAAAGTCTAGACGCAGGTTTCTGTCAATATCGACGACATGCCATCGCCGATTTCTCAAGAAGACCGAATATATGGCCGTAGCCAACTTGAATTATAATAATATCATGTGTCTCAATCATCCCATGTAGGCAGCGAACTCGTTTCTTTCGGTCTACCAGAGCGACTCTCCATCGATCCACCATGGCAGCGCAAAGCAGTGCTTCGAAGCTGGGCGCATCTCTGATTTCCGCTCGACCCAACCTGTTACAACAGCCAAGTCACACGACTAGCACATCGACAGCATCAGCACCAGATCTCGATCTTACAGTGCCCAGAGGCCTCTCACTGGAGACGAAATTGCTCGCCAGACAAGTGCTTCATGCGGACCAGAACCTCGAGTCCAACAATACCTCCCACCCATTCAGCCGCAGCATGGACTGGCTATTGAGCGCGGTCACCGAATGCGAAGACCCAAAGCCGCTTGCAACAGACAGAGAGCGCCTTGTCGAGAGCGTGAAATCGGCATGCGACAAACACGATGGAACCGAGGGGACGAGCCCTGAAAAGAAGAGCGATGGACACGGTCCGGACACACATACCATGGCGGAAGAAGTCGTTGACATCTGGGCACTACCACAAATGAGGAAGACTGCCATTTGAAGATGCCCCTCAATGTAGTGAAGCCTTACGACCAGCGCTTCATTAAGGAGTCTTTCACGCTTCCCAGGTCGGCAGCTCTTCGATCGACGGCACCTCGACTTTGCGATCCATCATGTCTTTTCCGGCACCATGGTTATCGGTGTACCACCGAATTAGAGCCCGCCCATGATCATACCCGAGTCTTGTGATCAGCAAGTCCGGCAACGGATCCTTCAACTAAGCATGTCAACGACCTCGCCTGAAATCTATACGAACAAGCACCCATATCGAGTCGAGGAAGCTGAGCCATCGGCCTCAAAAATCCCGCATATGAAGTGGCCGACGAGATTGGCCAGAAAGTGCGCATGGTCCACCACACATGCGTATCCTCAACTCACTCAAGAATTGAAGCACGAGGCCATGCCTCACTTCTCCTACCTCGCGAGATACCAGACACAAGCGCCAATTCCTCACCAATCCAAACATACGAGGAAGCATGGTTATCTAATTTGTCGACTTGTTTGCTGCAATAGAAGTGGATATCGTCCCGCACTCTCCACATAGACTAGAATCAATAGTCGGTGTGCAGCATAAAAGCGCCCGTACGGTGTGGACTATGCAAATATGGCCTAAGTCCATCTGGCTAGCCAGTTCGATACACGAATATCCTAAGCACGAGAAGGCATGTACCAAGTCGTACCTGACGAACGTGTGGGGCGCGGGAAATCCAGATCAGGATAATGTCCACCGGTCTTTCCCTCCATTTTACATCGTACATTTCTAGCATTATGTATCGCACCTTCTCTACTGAGATAGGATAGACAAGTTTCAAACTCCGTAACAAAGCAACTTGTCAATCAATCCGTCTGCCACTCATCGATGAAAGATATCATCAAAACCGCAGATGCACTGGTATATAGCTGTCATCGGCGAATGATGCGAGGTGTGATTTGAGCTACAAGAGAACGTGAACATGCTTTCCTTTCCCCTTCGCTTACAAGACTTAAGTAACACACATCCTGTTTATGCCAGAGTTCCACCACATCACGCCAACATAGTTACACGTTTGGCCTCCCAACACATGTGACGGAGATGCCAATTTATCTCGACCCACAGAGGAGGACTCACCAACGCAATTGCCACATGAATGTTGGTTTCTGTGAACAGCACCCAATTCCAGCAACCGAGCTTCTTCACTCGAGGGACATCCGGCGGCTGCTTAAACAATGTAGAGACGTGGTACTAGAACCTCATCCATCGCGTATCACCGAACGCGCGAGACTGGCTCATAGCAACTTCCGAGGCCTTTGGGCGGGCGCAATTTGAGTTAGAGAGTGACTACGACAAAGCCAATATAAACAGAAGTTCTAACGCAAGGGGGTCTGTTGATGCTTGGATGTCGCAACAAGAGGAGCGGTGATCCGAGCATCCCCTGCGAGCTCAGAGATTCATGAATTCAACAGCGCAATGTCGGGTCGTCTCCTGTCGGGATATTTCTTGCCAAATGCTGAGGGCTCGGAAATGATTACGGTGTGCCCGGCGTTGAACTTGACGCTGTACGCCATAAAGATATCGCCGTTCGACATGGTACATCTCCAGTACTCTAGCCAGTGGTCTGAAGTTCAAGAACAGTCAACCAGCGGCGTGGCATCGGTTTTTCCGAGGCAGACTGAGCAATCCATCAATTCTCTTTTGACAGGCACATGTGATCGTGTCATTCTCCGGCTTCCGCCGTGATTTAGATGAGACCAAGAAAACGAGCTCTTCACTCAACCACTGCGGTAGGAGCAAGACCCTTTTCAATACAGTCAAGCAGCTTTGTGACAGCAAGCAACAGCTGTTGCGAGGTGTTCCTGGCCAAATCCAATAGTCCGGTTCCTTTGGCATCGAGTTTGCCTTCTCCTGCAAACTCCATGTAGTTTGTGATGGCGTTGAGTAGGGTTCTGAACTCATGGCTCGAGTTGGACAATAAGAGCCTGGAAAGGCGGCTTTCTTGCAAGGCATCTTCCCTCTCTCTCCATATCGAGCTAAACTTGCAATAAACTACACGCATCATAGCTGCATTGCGAAGATCGACTTCAGTCCAACCGTTGATACCAAGGCCGAGATGGTCAGCTTTTTGTTCTTGGAAGTAGACGACAAAATCTTCGCCGTCCGGAGAAAGTGGGATGAATAGAAATCCCTTCACGGAGTGAAAACCTGGCGAATACTGTAGATCAGGGAAGTCAGCTGCAATGTCAACAGACATCAAATTCTCATCCGGTCTGCGAAAGTGTAGATACTCCACCAGAGCCAACCCTTCCTGTGGTTCTCTTGCAGATCCCATGAGAACCTTTGTACCGTTGATATATGAAATGGCAAAGTCTGCTTTGAGGGTGCTTAGCAGATCTCGCGGAGCAGAAAAGGCGAGTCCAGTCTGATCTTTGGGACCTTGGTTGGACGAGAAAGGGCCCCGGGCGTCCAAAATCTCGGAAGCGACAATGTTCTCCATCTTGGTCGAGACCGAATCAGCTATTAGTCTACAAAGACCTCGATCGAGGAACGTTATCGGCGCTCGGTTCGGGGCATAGCTGCTAGCGACGGCGACACCCCAAAGCTTCCCAGAAATCATCAATGGGATCAGAACACGAGATTGAAGTCCCCTCTCGTCAACATCATGTAAGGAAAACCCAGGCAAGACTCGCAGGTAGCATGCGCCATCCAAATGGTGTTCGAATGTCTCACCAGGTCGATGCAGCAGTCTGGCAGTACCGACTTGTTGACTGGCGTGCACTTGAACTTCTAGAGTCTCAAACGCCTTTTTGCACTCAGAAGACAGGGTCAAAGATTCCGGGCCTGAGGAATCGGCAAGATATTTGAAGCTATGTTCGTTATCGCTCTTCGCAACGAGACGACCTTTTCGTTGGCCATGGAAGCGATGGAGGGAAATATCCTCATGTTCTGTGGCGATTCTGATAGACATGACAAGGGTGTGGATTAGAGTCTCTATTGTTGGAGCGTAGGATATCTTCTCTTGTGCTTTTGACATTGTGATGAGCGTATCGGCAGCACTGCTTCTTCTAGAGATGGATGGGCGCGGTGTGTTCTTCTGTCCTTGAGACTTCATTCTCCGGGATTGAAAATGGGAAGGACGAGCAGTAGGCAAGACAGGTTGAGGGATGAACTCGCAGACAAACAGACAAGGTCTATTGGTATCGGCATGGATTACACATGAAAAACAATTGGTCGCACCAGCTGAATCCTTGAGGGACATGTTGAAAACGTTGAGAGTATTGGAGTAGCCGGCGCGGTCGTGAGCCTCGCTCATATGGTCGAGCAATGCATCCGACTCTGAATTCTCGAGAAGATGCGAGAAGTCTTTTAGAGCAAATAGATCCGGTGGGGAGTAGCCAAGGATGGCCTCTGAGTTGTCACTGGCCATCGAGACCAACAAACTGCCATCTGGAGTTTTCTGGAGGCCGATGGCAGCGCCATAGCTCTGGATAGCATTTGTTCGGCTGGAGTCGTCTCTCTGCGAGATCGAGGGCTGCTTGTGGGCTTCGGTTGGAGAGAGGGGGGCGGGGGTAGTGTCGTCGGAGCGCCGACGCCAGATTGAGATTGGAATCGAGTTGATATGAACCAGAGAGCTGACAGGGAAAACGCGACTTTGTGTCAACGACATCCGAGCAGTAGAAGTTGTGATATTTTGAGAGCGTGGCTTGACGAAAGGGAGCAGGCTTCGGAGAAGAGGCAATGGGAGGACGCCATTTTGCTATCGGTCGATTCGGACAAGGAGGGAGTCAGGTGCGACCGTGAAGCCGTCTTCTCACTTCATCTCGATGGGACTGGCAAACCGGATGTCTGGCGCGAACTATCCATGTCTTCCATCTCGATGCAAATCGAGCCATCGGTGCATCGCTCGTAAAACTGCCACCCCGCAAATTCCATGCCACCACCATCCCTATTCCAACACTGCCATGACCATCTTCTTAGCCAGAGTCGGCCAGCGTTTCTGGCAATAGAGAATTCATTAGCTTGATCTTCTGTTACCTGCTAGTCATGTTGATCTCGTTCTGCGAGTGTAGGTGATGAACAGGTATCGAAGGGGCCATTGGGCGCTCGTCGGTTTCAGCATACTGTGCCAAGCTTCGATCCTTGAAGATTGGCTCCTCGGCTGTGGCACTGTGGCTGCATATCGTTCGATCTGAAAACTCGATCCAACAGCAACAGTTTTGTGACCCGCTGCGACTGCGAAGTAGAGCACTTGTTTGTAACCTCTGTCTGTGCCCCGCTTCGATATAAGCGGTGGAAGGGCAAGTAGAGTATTAACATAAGAAACAACACGAGACTTGCCTGTTAGGAAATATGAAGAAAAAAGCAGCTATACTACACATCGGAGCCAGCTCCTGGTAGAGCCTAGAGGTCCTAAATTATGTTCCGCTAAACGGTGTTAGCTTGTACTCCCTCTAGAGGTCGCACATTCTTGTTGCCCGACAGGAACTTTCACATACTTGAGTACGATATGGCGTTTACCGACACGACCCAGGGCTACGTCTCGCTGCTTGTGCGTTCCTGTTTCCTCAAGTCGGGCAGAGTAACCGTGCGTGACCCAACACACGACCTACGCGCACTACAGACTTTGGACGCGTTTGCTGTGCTCAAAACGTGCTCAATGAGAATCAGGTTAAGCATTCGACGGTCTTGCTAATCTGACCTAGATGAAGCAGTTTTGTTGGTCAAGGCTACCTAAGCCTCACAATCTCTGTGTCTACATGTGTCCGGTACTTCGCATATATCGCGCGTGGCTCTTTTCTCCTTTGGACATCCTACTCAAGGTCCCTCGGGGAATTCCATGAGCCAACACTACACAATAGCTTCTTAGCTATGATGCAGAGCCCATCACATCAGATTCAAACTAAGAGCAAGGATGCTAAGACCAGCCAAACCCATACCCTGTCTCCTTGGCTGCGCAGCATCGGAACTACTGACTGTCTGAGCTGAGGAACTCGCCAACTCTGTAGCAGTTTCACCGTTACTGGCGATCGGCATGACACTCCGCTGGGAGGTCTTAGGGGTCGAGAAAGCAACAACTTCGGAAGCAGAGGCAGACGATGCACTAGAGTTCGGGAAGATACCGCTGTCAGGATTGGACGGAACCGTACTGCTGCCGCCCACCTCGCTCCAGGTGTAACCACCCAGTTCGGACGGAGAAGCTTCACTCTCTGTACTCGTGCCAAAAAGATTCTCTGTCGCTCCCTCCCAAGACTGATCACGGACCCGGAAACAGTAGTTGCTGCACCGGTAGCAGATTCGGTGATCACGTATGTTGATGGCTTTGTCTCGACTTGGCTCCCAAATATCCCCGGAGGCAACGACATGTCCATCATAGACTTTGTTATAAGCGTGACTGTTTCTACTGCCATCGACACAGTCTGATGAGCATTTGCAGTGGTGGATTGAGGCAAGCTAGTCTGCATGAACAAAGAAAAGCTTGGAAGCGAGGAGGTTTCGGGGTTGCTGGTAGGGGCCGCACTGGTCGGATCGGCTTCAACACCGGAGGTTACAGGAGGAGATGATGTAGGAATGCTACTAGCTAGAGACAAAAGGTCGACGCCAGAAGTCGTGATGATCCTAACCGCGAACAAGTAAGCCTGACTCTGTACAGCGGTTGCACCCGCGGCACTTGGAGTGAAATCATCACATATTGTGTACGGACAGCCGGAATAAGGGAATCCAAACGACTGTCCGGTCCACATGGCCGAGAAGTTATTTGATGGAAGAGTGGTCTCGGGATCGCTGAACAAAACACCAACCAGAGTATAGAGCCAGCCTGATGGATCGGCAGTATCTGTAGCACCGGTAGGCAATGCGAAAGGTGTGTGAGAAGGTGTGAGGGATTTTGTGCTTTGCAAAAAGCAGCAGGAAGAGCCGTGATATACCGATGGAAGCATCGCAGCCCAAGTGAAGTCTGTTGCTGGAGCTAAGACCGGTGTTGGGTATGCTCTGTCGTCTGGTTAGTCACCATCGTAGTAAGAGTTCGAAATCATGCGGCAACAATGCATACGCTGTGATTTTGGCTCCATAGGGATCCTGCCCAATGCCCGTGACTGTTCCAGCGAGATTCGTATCTGTGCGTGTGAGGATCGCAAGGCTGCCATTGGCAGAATACCCGGTATTCATTCTGGTCGTGGTAAACGTCTTGTTGGTATCCGTGTTTATGATAACCTCAATCGTTCCGACTGTTGTGGGCCAGATGTATCGACTCCATGTGTAGCTATTGACACCGAGCCATGGGCCTGTTGTAGAGGAGAAGAAGCTTGTAGTCGCGTTTGGATCTAATGACGCTCAGTCTATGATCTCCTGTTCAGAGACAGCAATACATACAGTAGCTTTCGAGGATTGCAGCTGACGCGCCTACCCAGAACAGGTTCAGAATGGCAGTAACGAGTGACAGTTGTTGCTTCATTGTCGGTAACGGGAATCAACGGTAGATCTGGGCAAAGTTGGCGGATGCAGCTGCCAGAGGCCTTATAGAACCGGAAACATTGGCAAGGTTCATACGATGGAGAGCTTATGCTATGTCGGTAATAGGTGAAATGTGGGTAGTCCGAGCGCACTGACTGAGACCCATCGTTCCTATTACGCGCTGGCCAGTCCTTTGTGTGGTTTCACAAGAAGTTGCAGACACAGACCAATAGACTTACTGTACAAAGGTTGTCTACAACCAACAACCCTCCTGCCTGCATTCACAGCTGACCCGACAAGGCTGGATACAAACCTAGCAGGCACAGCCTCATCTAAAGGGTATAATCACTACGCGCGTTTGATGCCTCTGAATACAGTCAGTCGAGGAAGATGCTGAGTTTGGGGTAAGCAGTCTGCAAGCCTCATGTCGCTCAAGACGGGCGGCCGCAGGCATACTTTGTAGATTCCATGCGATCTTGGCCAGTCGTTTCGCCCGGCTTGACTGCATGTTCTGAACACACGAGTTAAATGTAAACAGGTTATCGCTGTTCGTTCAGGCACTCAATAATGGGTCGTCTGCTGCTAATACGTTCATTATGCTTTTTGCTTCGAGGATGCGCATACTCGTGCTTTTCGCCATCGCGACTTTCAGCGTAGTTGTGCGATCGCAGGCTAGAAATGACTCAGTCGCTCCGCTGAGTATACCACCTAGCACTTACTGGTAAGGATATCTCAGAACCTTTTGCGGCGTGACTGACGATTTTGTAGGGATGGAGCTGACGGAAGATGGTCGACTTTCCACGTTGAAATTGGAGGACAAACAGTCCGGCTTCTTCCTTCGACTTCGGCAAGCGCAGGAAGCAGCACCTGGGTCGTCATCGACGAAGGCTGCACTGTCGCCAATCCGAACTCGACAAATTGCAACAACGAACGTGGATATCTGTTTCATCGGAATAAATCAACTTCTTGGTCCACTCGACGTCTATCTGGCGAAGGGCTTTACTCCTTGAACACCTTTGTGGAAGGCTATCTCGGCCTCACGGGTAATGCATACTATGGCTTCGACACAATAAATCTAGGCTTGACAGGTTCTGGTCTACCGACTGTACAAGGACAAGTGATAGCTGGCTTTGGCACCAATGACTTTTGGCTTGGAAATCTCGGTCTCAGCCCGTATTCTTTCAACTTCACGGATCTTGACGATCCTCAACCAAGCCTGCTGAGTACACTTCAAAACCAGAGTCTGATACCCAGTCTATCCTGGGCGTACACAGCTGGCGCGCAATACAAAACCCCACCGGTGTTGGGCAGCCTAACTCTTGGAGGATACGACACAACTCGCTTCACGCCGAACAATGTCTCTTACCCATTCGGAGCAGACTTCTCTCGAGATCTTCTTGTCAAGCTTCGATCCATCAATTATGACACTTTTGGGAGCCCACCGCTGCTGACATCTGAGATTGACATTTTCCTAGACTCTGCCGTCACACAGATGTGGCTTCCCGTCGGTGTCTGTCAGCAATTCGAGAAGGCCTTCAACCTGACCTGGAACGCTACTGCCGAACTGTACCTTCTCGACGAGGACACGCATAGCGCGTTGCTCTTACGCAACCCGACTTTCACATTCACAATAGCCAATGGTAGCAACAGTGCAGACGGTACTGTCGACATCGTGTTTCCATACTCGGCATTCGATCTCACCATCACGCAACCGTATGTGAATACCGAAACGCGATACTTTCCTCTCAAGCAGGCGCAAAACTCGAGCCAGTTCGTCCTCGGCAGAGTGTTCTTGCAAGAAGCTTACCTTGTTGCGGACTACGGCCATCGCAACTTTTCTGTCTCGCAAGCTTTGTTTCCTCAGACCAATGTTGAACAAAACATCGTTGCTATCCATACGCCCGGATACAAAACAGAAGATGATCGGCCCGACGGCCTTAGTGGCGGTGCTATTGCCGGTATAGTCGTTGCGGTCGTTGTGGTACTTGTTTCAATCATCGCAACCACCATCTGGTTCAAACGACGATCAACCCGAAACGTCAAGATCTCCACGGAGCAAACACAACACGACACTGACGAAAAGGATAACGCAGCTACTCAAGCCATCTCGGAGCTCGACCATGGAGACACAGCTGTGCAAGAAGTCGATGGATGGCACGGCTACAAGCCAGAGCTCGAAGTCAACGATGGAAGTTCTGGCAGACATGAGCTTCCCACTCCCGTCAAAATGCACGAAGTGGCCGGACACCTACCGGTAGAGCTAGAAGCGCCACTGCGATGATCGAAGATGTTGCTTCCAATCCGCAAGACTTCCACACGCAGACGAGCTGTCCACTCGAACATCACCAGAGGATGCATGCATATATGAAGTTTAGTCTGTTTCTGCTGGAGCAAAGAAGACTTGGCCGAGAGCCCTTGCAACATCAGCATGTCAGGGACGTTTATATAAAGTGCACTCATTGCTCCCACCACATTGAAAGTGGGACCGATCTAGCCTTCGAGACGCAACCCAAACATCCGATATTTGACATGGTACATCGAGTCCGCATCCTCTAGCTCTGTCGTAAATCCTCCGCAGTTTCTAACACCAGCCTCACACGTTCATTTTACCCAAAAGCACAAATTCTGCTATTTGAACTTAATCAAAGTATTCAAGAAGAAAAGAGAAGTGATAGCAGGAGAGGTCATCACAAACCCTTCCAACAACTCTTTTCTACTAAATAAATCACAATCTGAAATTTTCAGCTTGGAAAACAACACAACACTGCTTGTTCGTCCAATCCAATCTGGCTGCCAGTCTTTTGATCTCTTTTTCTACCATATCCACTGAAGCAACAAGGATGTAACCACTGCGTTGGCTGCACTTGTGTGATCAGATGGGGAAAAATGCTTTCGATGACCTTGCTTGAATGGGTATCAAACCATTTCGTCTTATAGCAGATCTAGTTCTTACTTCCTTGTCGTAAGGTTTACTTGATGGCAAGCATCAAGGTAAATCGTCGCAATGCAGAAATTTATGGTCAAAAGAAAGTGCCTTGCGATGGAAAATTAGGGACTTCAGAAACAAATTGGGAACAACAATATGAAGTGAACTTAGGGTGATCATTGATGAAAACGTTATATGCCTCCTCTAGCCAGTATCCTTTTCCGTCCCATGTTTCTCGTGCAAAAGCGATTGTCTGGCTGTTATTTCATGTGCTGTTCCCTCCATGATGAAAGTTGAAGCGACGAGGTTGAGCTGTATCTGTGATGACTAGCGAGAAAGTCCTTTGGTGAACTGTAATCGCGGAAAGCAAACCATTCCGCCCATTGAAAGGAGCGAACAATCAGTAGGTGGGGCCATTATCACTGTTTCTTGCAGCATCCTTTCTCTTCATCTCGTCCAGCATGTAAGGGATGGCGAGGTGTCCAAACGCATAGCCTTTGTAAGTCCTAGGCGATGGAGTAGGTAATGCAGGGCGCGGAGGATTGGTTACAGCAGGAGGAGCTCTAGGGGCGCGAGTGCGAGGAACTGGGGTGCTGGCACGGAGACCAGGAGGGTACATAGGCAGAGGGCCAGGACGATGCGTAGGGGTCGAGTAGGATGAAGAGGTGTAAAGATCGGTGACTGACGATGTGCTTGACGGAGCATAGTTGATAGACGGTGAGGACAACAAGGCTGGAGGAGGACGAGGCATAGAAGACACGGCTGAATGAGGCTGAGTCGAGGCAGGAGTGTTTTCAAGGCGAAGGATGTAGGAGTTGGAGGAGGCGCGAGCATTGATGTCAGAAGAACGAGCTTCGGAAGTTGAGGCGGCGGCCAGAACACTTCCCTAAAGTGCAGCCTGGGGCTGGGTGGCGCCATGTCTCTGGTCCAGATGATCGTAGTTGAGTACAAACTCTCTGCGTTCGCGTCTCCAGTTGTTAGCGTCGAAGAAGATGTAGACACCGCGTTCGCTGCGTTCACTGACACGGAGCGGTGCCGCCATCTGTGCATCCTTCATCATCCACTGCTGCAACTCCTTGTGCCAGCGCCAGTCGCGGCTGTACAGCTCGCCGGCTGCCAGTTCCTGAACAACATCTCTAGGGTTTTGGTAAAAGACGAAGAAAAGCGTTTCGTCGGAAAAGGCGGGCATGCGGGAAGCTAGTGATGGAACGTTGGTGACTGTGTAGCCGCCAGGCAACGTGAACTCAGGGATGACGGGCCGCGATCTGTTGTCGGCAAAGGGGGTCGAGAAGGTAGCGAACAATGGCTCCGGGCTGTGATGACATGGATTAGCATGGCACAAGCATTTATTTAGATGCACAGGAATCCTCACCTGTCAAGATCAAGACCGAGCGAGTTGATGTCAACACCCATAGTGAAGGCGGAACCAGCGTCATTACTGCGAATCTTGGCCAGAAGGCCTGGCAGACCCCACTTCTCGGCTTCACTCATCTCATCATAAGGCTTCAGCTGCTGTGGAGCTGCTTGGTTGGTAATGGGGGCGTCGACCATCTGAGGAGCGAAGTTGGAGTGCTGAGACGGCTGTTGCGGCGTACTGGACTGGCCGATGGGTGGCTGTTGCAAGCCTAATTGGTGTTCGATGCCTGGTGGAGCGGCGGGCCTTGTAGGGCGTGATGATTCTGAGCCAAAAGCGGCGTCCTCGTGGCCGTAGCCGTTAACACGGGCATTCATTTGCATCTGAGGCTGGTTGTTTAGAGGAGGGAATTCGTCTTGGGGCTGTTCGCTGCCAGCGCGACCAGATGTGGGCGATTGACCGTCGTACTGGCTCTCGAGACTTGATGCCTCCTGCTGTTGTGACTCGTGGGTTTGTGCAGACACCGAACGCGACTGTTGTTGCTGTTGCTGCACCTGAGGCTGGGTGGGTTGCTGCGACTGCTGCTGCTGCTGCTGCTGCTGTTGCTGTTGCTGCGGCGGTGGTTGCTGTTGTTGCTGAGATACGGCACGCTGCTGAGCAGGAGCCTGCTGAGGAGTGCGCAGAGCGGTGCTGTTCCACGCTTGTGCAACGTTGTTGGCCTGGTGCGGTTGCGGGCCGAGCGAGGGGAAGTCTCTGTTGTCGTCGTTGTCAGCCTGAGGTTGCCCGAGATAGTGGCCCGATGTGGTGCGGCGATCGGGTCTGATGCCGAGCACGTTTGAGTTGTAGACATGGTCGTTTTCGAGGTTGAGACTCATATATCTCTTCCTTCCCCTGCCTCTTCCTCTGCCTCTTTCGATACCTCTCTCTGGATTCATGCTCGATACGAATATGATTGTGCAAAGCTGCGGGTGCTAGAAAAGGATGGTTGACGTACGAGAGATCAAGAGGAGCTTGTGAAGCCGAGCCACCTATGGCTTGAGCAAAACCGGCAAGAGGTGTGCGCGTCGTGCTGCTGTTGCTGAGTCCAGGTGCTCCTGCCGTTCCCATGGGCATACCGAAAGCCCAACTGGAGTTTCCTGCACCTAGCTTTGCCGTCTGTCCCCCTCTTTGCGATGCGAGCGGCGTCGTGCGATTCGCGCTCGGTTGTGTCTGGAAAACGTTGCCCGTCATTTGGCGCAGTGGTTGCTGTCCACTTGCTGTAACAGTTCGTCAGTCTCATACTATACATGGGTACTGCTTTGGCTGTGTCTGCATGCGCAACCGCTCCGATTGTCTGGCCTGAGACGCGCATAGTCATTGTAGAATATGCCCATACTCGGCGACAAGGAGATGCGGCTCGTCGCATCCAGCACTGGGCGGTTCAGCATACCTGAGCGATTCATTTCGGCGGTATAACAAGGCGTGGGTCAAAGGTTGATGTTCAATGACAGATGTGCGTTTGTTAGAGTACAGCTCTGTGAAGGTCTACAATCGCTGGCGTTGGCGTTGGCCTCGTCTCCGAGGGACAGGTCGTGCCGAAGGGCCGATCCGACGCTAGCTCTATTGAGCCATATAACCGCCGATCAACTCATGCTTGCTCTTATCATACATCTCACGCGACCAGGTAGGCATCCAGGACATCACAATCAAATCCAAGTACATGACAAGAGATTAGATTGCTCTTCACATCAAAGACTCAGAGTGCGACCTTCCAGCAACAATTCACAACATCTCAACTCACAAGCGTCAAAGGCAAGCTTTCCATGTGGTGATGGAGTATGAGCTGATTCATAAAAAGAGATCGGGTATATATGTACACGACGCGCCAAAACCATGTGCTTTATGCAGCCTTGGTTTGGTCCTTTTCTTGCATCTTTCTCCTCGCAGCAAGCACCATCTCCTCTCTTCTCCGCTTGAGGATCTCAGATCGCTCTGTCTTGTTCTGGGACCATCTCTTGGTGCCAGTGCTTGCGCCAGATGCTTCAGACTCTTGAGTACTTTCTTGAGGAGCCAGGCGGGAAGATAGATTGTAGCGGGCAATGAGATTAGGGGCGGGCTTGTTTACAACGACAGGTCTGCTGGGAGTTGGCGGGGCAGCAGCACGAGGTATCGGAGGCTGGAAAGAGGGAGGAGGCTAATTCTACTGTCAGCTTTGACGGTCCAAGCAAGCGAGGGACTTGAACTTACTGTCTCTAGGCTTCTTCCGCCAAGCAGTCTCTCGACGGTCGCTTGGACACTGCCTCCGTTTCGGTGCAAATCCCATATGATTGCTCGTCTGTCCAGTTGAGGGTACATCTGTGCTACCGCTTCGACATGCTCAGGGTTGACTTGACGTCCACCATTCCGGCCCGAGGATGTTGACGAAGGTAAGGCAGGACCGGAGAACCAGCGATATAGGAGGAAGCCAACGACGGCAACAGCGAATATCTGGCCAAAGTTGATCGTTTCCGAGGCCATGATGGAAAGAGAGATTGGTCACGTTGGATGCGCCTGGAAGAATGGGATCGAGAAAGCGGCTTTGACAGCGGTCGCAGAGCGAGTAGAATTTCCAGAGACTTGTAGGTGTGCAAGATGAGACGGTGGCGATGGCTGTAGACAAGTGTTGCGACAGCAAGAGCAGTCTTGCGAAGTGTACAACAAAGAGAAAGCGTCACCAACGTGGACGTCAGGGCGGGAATGAGACGGCTGTGTCTCGGCCGCGCAGGGCTGATCA